>Ga0265798_10002153_pt1 | contig 29297 bp, 18 predicted proteins | sample P3T30metagenome_FD_192430 | JGI IMG/M metagenome (GOLD analysis project Ga0265798, IMG submission 192430) | Plant litter microbial communities from East Loma Ridge, Irvine, California - P3 T30 | ecosystem: Environmental > Terrestrial > Plant litter > Unclassified | place: USA: California...
GCACGCACAACTCGCGGGCGAACCTTTCATCCACGATCCCTCGACCGTCACGCTGTCGGACGGCAAATACTATACGTTCGGCACGGGTCGCGGCGGGCTGGTGTCCGAAGACGGCTGGACCTGGCACAGCGGCGGCGAGCGGCCCGGCGGCGGCGTCGCGCCCGATGTCGTCAAGATCGGCGATCGCTATTACGTCGCCTATGCGGTCGGCGGTGGCGGCATGAACGGTGGCCACGCCAGCAACGTCAAGGTGATGTGGACCAAATCGCTCGACCCGAAATCGCCGCAATTCGACTATCACGATGTCGGCGTGGTTGCGTCGAGCGACGGTATCGAGGATGCCGACGCGATCGATCCCGCCTTCCTCTACACCGGCGGGCATCTGTGGCTGAGCTACGGCACCTATTTCGGCTTCATCCGCATCGTCGAGCTTGATCCGAAAACCGGCGGCCGCCTGCGCGACAACCAGCCCGTCGACGTCGCGATCGACATGGAGGCGACCGACCTGCTGTTCCGCGACGGCTGGTATTATCTGCTCGGCACGCACGGCACCTGCTGCGACGGCCCCAATTCCTCGTACAACATCGGCGTCGGCCGCTCGCGCTCCCCCACCGGGCCGTACCTCGACAATATGGGCGTGCCGCTGCTGAAGGGCGGTGGCAAGCTGGTGATCGACGGGCGCGGGCGCGTGTTCGGCCCCGGGCATTTCGGCCTGATCGACCTTGGCGGCGGCACCGAGAAATTCTCGATGCATTACGAAGCCGACATGGATCGCAGCGCCCGCAGCGTGCTGGCGATCCAGCCGCTGCTGTGGCGCGACGGTTGGCCGCTGGCGGGTGAGAACCTCAAGGCGGGCACCTATGAGATCGCGTCCGGGCGCAGCGGGAACGCGCTTCAGCTCAACGTGGATTTCGTACGCATCCCGTTCGATTTCCGCCGCTCGTTCTTCGCCAAACCGGGCGAACCGATCGTGTCGATCCCAGACCAGACGCTTGCGCAGGATTCGGCCGGCTGGCCGACCGGCCGTGTCGCGGTCGATCTGGGCGAATATATGATCCGCCCGCACCAGCAGTGGACGATCACCCCCGTCGCCGACGCCGGCGGCTACATGGGGGCGCCCTATTACAAGATCCTGATCGCCGGCACGACCCGCGCACTCGCCGCCACGCCGGACGATGAGGTCGAGGCAGTGCCCGCCTTCACCGGTGCGCCGGCGCAATTGTGGCGCATCGACCAGTTGACCGACGGCAGCTACCGCATCTCGCCCAGGGTACGCGCGGCAGGCGGCGGCGACCTGGCGCTGATGGCGATCGGCGCGAGCACGCCGACGCTCGCCGCGTTCGATCCGACGAGCGATGCCGGCAAATGGACCTTCAAGGCGCCCTGAGCCACTGGAACGCAGCACCACCGCCCATTTCCGTGATACCCTGACGATGTCACCTGCCGTTTGAGGCGCACGCGTCCGTCCCTACCTCCCTTACCGGTACCTGCTTGCGACAAGGAGCCACCTCGATGCCCTCTCCGTCCCGTTTCCGCGTTCGCGCATGGCATTTCGCCGCATTGCTGGGTGCCGGGCTGCCGATCCCGTCGGGCGGGCAGGTTGCCACCAATCCGCCGCCGGCGGTGCCGGGCGCCGCGCCCGTCACGGTCACGCACATCAAGGTCCACGCGCCCTCGATCGAAGGCAATCTCGAAGGGGAATCGGCGGATCGCGACGTTCTGGTGGTGTTGCCGCCAAGCTATGCGGCGTCGCCCAAGCGGCGTTACCCGGTCGTCTACGCGCTGCACGGCTATTCGATCGGCGCGGAGCAGTGGAGCAAGGAAATCCACCTGGCCGAGGCCAGCGCCGGTGCCTTCGCCAAGGGCGCCAGGGAGATGATCCTCGTCCTCCCGGATTCGAAGACCATCCACAACGGCTCGATGTATTCGAGTTCGATGACGACCGGCGACTTCGAGACGTTCGTGTCGTGCGACCTCATCCGCTATATCGACGCGCATTATCGGACCATCGCCGACCGGCAGAGCCGCGGCCTCGCCGGTCATTCGATGGGCGGCTACGGCACCGCACGGATCGGCATGCGGCACCCCGACATGTACGGCGCGATCTACATGATGAGCCCTTGCTGCCTCTCCGCCCGGACCGCCGGCACGATCGATCCGGCGGCGGCAGCGACGCTGGAGGCGCTGAAGTCGCCCGCCGATTCCGCAACGCTCCCGTTCATGCTGCGTGCGCAGCTTGCCTCCGCCGCGGCATGGTCGCCCAACCCGAAGGCGCCGCCGCTCTATCTTGATCTGCCCACCAAAAACGGCGTGGTGCAGCCCGACGTTCTTGCGAAATGGGCAGCGAACGCGCCGCTCGCCTTCGTCGATCAGTATATCGGCAACCTCAGGCAATATCGTGCCATCGCGATTGACGTCGGCGATCAGGACGGGCTCAAGGTCGATGCCGCCAAGCTTCATCAGGTGATGACGGATTACGGCATCGCCAACAGCTTCACCATCTACCCCGGAACGCACACCAGCAACGTCGCGACGCGCGTTCAGGAGGATGTGCTGCCGTTCTTCAGTGCCAATCTCAAAAGCGGCCGCTAAGGCAGCGCTGTCTTTGTTTTCGTCAGGGTAGATCATCGGCATGATTATCGACGCGGTTCGCGCACACACCCGCCCGAACGCGGCGCCAGTGCGCAGGCTCGTGCGCTTCGCGGCGATCTGCGCGCTGCTCGCCTCCTGCGGGGCGGCACCGGTGCCGGTACGCAACCAGACGTGGACCGCCGATAACGGCAACGGCACCTACACTAACCCGTTGTTCTACGATGAGTTTTCCGACCCGGACATGATCCGGGTCGGCGACGATTTCTATCTTACCGGCACGACCATGCACGCGATGCCCGGCCTGCCGATCCTTCACTCGAAGGACATGGTGAACTGGGATTTCGTCGGCTACGCGCTCGACACGCTCGATCTCGGCCCGGCGTACCGGCTGGAGGGCGGCAAGAGCATCTACGGTCAGGGCATCTGGGCGCCGAGCTTCCGCTATCACGACGGCACCTTCTACATCTTCAGCAACGTCAATCACGCCACCACGCAGATGTTCACCGCACGCTCGCCCAAGGGTCCGTGGACGCGCACGCCGATGAAGCGGACGTTCCACGACCTGTCGGTATTGTTCGACGATGACGGCAAGGCGTACGTGGTGTGGGGCTATCAGGAACTGCACCTCGCGCAGCTCGACGCCAACCTCACCGATATCGTGCCCGGCAGCGAGCGGATCATCACGGGGAAGGGCACCGGGCTTGGCGAAGGGTCGCACTTCTACAAGTTCGGCAAGACCTATTACATCACCACCGCCGAATACGCCGGCAGCTTCCGGATGCCCGCCGCGCGCGCCAAGTCGCCGTTCGGTCCGTGGGAGATCAACCCGTCGATCAGCGAACATGAGGATTTCGGCGAGCGCAAAGGCTATCACCTCGCCGGCGGCAAGGATGTCGCGCACATCCTCCCGCCCGATCCAGCGGGCCGCGATCACCTGTCGATGCATCAGGGCGGCATCATCCAGACGCCGAAGGGCGACTGGTGGGGCTGGTCGATGTTCGAAGGCAATTCGGTCGGCCGGCTGACCGCGCTGTCGCCGGTGACGTGGAAGGACGGCTGGCCGTATTTCGGCCTGCCCGGCAATCTCGGCCGCAGCCCGCGCACCTGGGTCAAACCGATCGCCTCCAGCGCGCCGCCGCATGCTCCCTATGTGCGCAGCGACAGCTTCGACAGCAGGCTCAACCCGGTGTGGCAGTGGAACCACGTTCCCGATCCGACGCACTGGTCGCTGCAAGAACGACCGGGCGCGCTACGCCTGCACACCCTGCCCGCCAACGATTTCCTCGCCGCCCGCAACACCCTCACCCAGCGCGCGATCGGCCCGCAATCCACCGTCACGGCGGAGCTGGACGCAAGCGGCCTCACGGTCGGCGACATCGCCGGGCTCGCCCTGCTCAACCGCCCCTATGCATGGCTGGGTGTAGAGCGTAGCGCGAGCGGCCTGTCGATCGTGCGTTTCGACGAGAATGGCGGCCGCATTGCGGTCGCGCCGGTTACGGGCGGCCATCTGTGGCTGCGCGCGGCGTGCGATTTCGACAGCGAACAGGCCCGCTTCAGTTACTCGAGCGACGGCAGGCATTTCACCGATCTCGGGCCGGACTTCACGATGGTCTATCAGTTGATGACCTTCCAGGGCGTTCGCTATGGCCTGTTCGCATACAATCAGCGCGGCGTTGCCGGCGGCCATGCGGACTTTGCCGGCTTCGACGTTCACGAAGCCAGGCCGGAGAGCCGTCCCGCCATTCCGTTCGGCAAGGACATTACGCTGCATCCGGTCGGCGCAACGCACGCGCCGGCATTGTTGCAGGCGCGCTTCAACGTTCAGGATCGCACACTCGGCCGCGTCGCACTGGTGCAGGGTAGCCGCGCGCTGACGGTCGCCGCGGACGGTGGCGTATCGCTGGCGTCTGCCCAGCCCGGCCCGGCGCAGACGTTCCAGTGGATGGAAAGCCTGAGCGGCGGCGCGGTGCTGATGTCGCTCCAAACGAACCGGTATCTTCACGTCGATGCCGCCACCGGAACGCTGCGCGCCGACAGCCCCGGGCCGACCGCCGACAACGCCGACCTCTCCCGCTTCACGATACAATGACCCCGCGCGAGCTGCTGGGCGCAGCGCTCCGCCACCACCAGAGCGGGCAACTCGACGCGGCGGAGCAAGGCTATCGTGCGGTGCTCGCGATCGATCCACGTCACGCCGATGCGCTGCATCTGCTTGGCGTAATCGCGCATCAGCGCGGCGACCACGACGCGGCCCTGCGGCTCATCACCGAAGCGATTGGCCAGAACGATCGTGTCGCGGCGTTTCACAACAACCTCGGCAACGTGCTGGTCCAGCTTGGCCGGCACCGCGACGCGGGCACCGCCTACGCCCGCTCGGTGCAACTCCAGCCCGCTCATGCGGAGGCGCAAGCCGGACTGGCCGGCGCGCTGGCGCATCAGGGGGAACTGCCCGCCGCGCTCGCCGCGATCGACCGCGCGATTATGCTGCGGCCGCACGATGCCGGCAAGCACGTCAACCGTGGCAATATCCTCGCCGCGACGGGGAGCAGCGAAGCGGCGATCGCGGCCTATCGCCGGGCGATCGAACTGGACGTCAACCTGCCCGCCGCGCACAACAATCTCGGCCTTGCCCTCGCCAAACGTGAGGAGATCGATGGCGCGGTGCGCTGCTATCGGCACGCCATCGCGATCGCCCCCGATTATGCGGACGCCTACCTCAACCTCGGCAACGCCCTGCAGGAAATCGGGGAAGCCGCCCGCGCGGCGGAGACGTACCGCGACATGCTCTCCCGCTGGCCCGACCGCGCCGATGCGCGGCTGGCGCTGGCGATGACGGCAATCCCGATGATGCCGAAAACGGTGGATGCGGCAGCGGCGGCGCCCGGTGCCTTTGCCGCAGCGCTGGATGAACTCGCCGCATGGGCGGCAGCCGCGCCGACACGCCTGCACGCCCTCGCCGGAACCAGCCAGCCCTTCTATCTCGCCTACCGGAAAACCGACGTTACCGCCCCCCTGTGGCGCTACGGCGATCTGGTCGCCACCACATCGCCCGCGTCACCGCGCCAGACCCCAAGCGACGGCCGCATACCGCTCGCGATCGTCAGCGCGCAGGTGCGCGATCACCCGGTGTGGCGGATCATCCTCAAAAGCCTGCTCGCACATCTCGACCGCAGCCGGTTTGCGGTGACGCTCTATCACGTCGGCACGCGATCCGACGCGCAGACCGATTGGGCGGCGAACAATGTCGACCATTTCGTCACCGGCGCGCGTCCGGCGGCGGCATGGCAGGCGGTGATCGCGCACACCCGCCCGGACATCATCCTGTACCCGGAGGTCGGCATGGATGCCGTAACTGGCGCGCTCGCGGCCAAGCGCCTCGCCCCGGTGCAGGCCGCCCTCTGGGGTCATCCGATCACCACCGGACTACCGACGATCGACCTGTTCTTCAGTGGCGAGGCGCTCGAAGCCGCCGATGCGGACCAGCACTACCGCGAGCGGCTGATCCGGCTGCCGCGCACCGGCGTTTGTCTCGACTGGCAGGCCGGCCCGGCCGAGCCGTGGCGCGGACCGCCGCGAACACCGGGAACCGTCCGTTTCGCGATCTGCCAGCAGCCAATCAAGTTCGATCCCGCCGACGACGCGCTACTCACCCGGATCGCGCGCGACGCCGGCGCTTGCGAGTTCTGGTTCGTCATGCCGCGCCGCCAGCAATGGGCCGGCAAGCAACTCATCGAACGCCTCCGCACCGCCTTCGCGCAAGCCGGTCTCGACCCGGACCGCTACATCAGGACGACGGAGTGGATGACCACGCCGGCCTTCAACGGCTTCCTCGACGCGATGGATATCTATCTCGACTGCCCCGCCTTCTCCGGCTTCACCACCGCGTTTCAGGCAATGCAGCGCGGCCTGCCGATCGTCACGCTGGAGGGCCGCTTCCTGCGCCAGCGCCTCGCCGCCGGCCTGCTTCGCGACCTCGGCGCGCCTGACGGCATCGCCACCTCGGCGGACGGGTATGTCGAGCGCGCTACCACCTGGGCAGCGCGCGCGCGCGATGCCGCCGGCTGGGCAAACGCCCGCGCGACACTCCGCGCCAGGGCGGCAAGCAGGATCGCCGATCCGGCGCCGATCCGCAGCGTGGAGGCGGCCCTGCTCGCCAGCCTCGACGCCGGCCCGGCCTGACGCTCCCCGCTCAGCGCGTCAGCAGCGCCGCATCGGCCCATGTCACCGGCAGCGGTGCGGCACCGTTCGTGTCCGCCCGCGCGACCAGTTCGATGATCTTCACCCCCGTCACGTCGGCGGTGATCGGCTGCCCCGCCTGCCCCCATTTCACCGCCCGGGTGGTGGCGAGCGGCTTGCCGTCGCCATAGATCGTGAAGGTGGCGGCGCGATCGGTGTCGCGGGCGGAATCGTTGACGCCGACCGTGGCGGTGAACCGGCGATACCCGGTGTTGCGAACCTCCAGTCGGGAGTTCGCCAGCACGCCGATGCCGGTGCCGAACAGCTTGCCATCGATCTCCAGCGCCTCGCCATACGGCGCGCTATCCGGCTGCGCGCCGCCCCAGCCCGCGTAGATCGGCCGCTCGCCGCTGCCGTGCGTGCCCTGCCAGCCGCTCGCCGAGCGGTGGATCATCGGGTCCGGCGCGGGCTGCACGACGCCGTCCACCGCCGGGTTCACGTTGCCCGGCTGCTCGGACAGATACAGCCCGCCGTCGAGAATATGCGTGCCGTGCGCCCGGAACAGCAACGTCTGGTGGCCGTCGAGATGCAGCTTCACCGTATCGCGAAAGCTGCGCCGCGCGCCGCTCCACAGATCGACCAGCGCGATGTCGCTCGCGTTGCGGAACTTCATGTGCGCGGCGGTGAGGTCAACGTCGATCGGTACGCCGCCACGGTTGAACACGGCCACCGCCTTGTCGCCGGTGCTCAGCGTCTTGACGAAGATCTGCAATTCGTCGCTGTCGAACGCCACGACCGCCTGATGGCCGGCCGGATCCTGATCCACCGCGATCACCTCGGCATTGCCGAACACGTCGAGCAGCGCCTTGGGTGCGGTGCGCAGATCCATGCCGATCATCAGCGGCGCGTTGATCATCGCCCACATCGACAGGTGCGAACGCGCCTCGGTCAGGTGCGCCGCGTCGAAATCACCCTTGCCGATATACAGCATGTCCGGATCGTTCCACGAACCCGGATGCGCATACAGCGCCCGCTTCGCCGCGCTGTCGAAATTGGTGAGCATCCGGCCCCAGGTCGGGTTGATGTCGTCGCTGGTCCGCGAGATGTTGCCGAAATCCTTGCCCCAGCTGCGCACGTTGGCCGCGCCCCAGATGCACAGCGACAGCAGGTAATCCCCGTCCGGATTGTCGCGCACCAGCGCGGCGTTGATCTGCCGGAACAACGATTGCACCGCCGGGATGTTCGATCGTGCGACGAACTCCATGTTCAGGATCGGCGGCAACGCGCGGTATTTGCCGGAGACCACCTTCTCGCTGTCCGCCCCGAACGCGCGCAGGCCGCAGCCATCCACCTTGATGAAGTCGAACCCCCATTTTTCGAAGTACAGCCCGATATCCTGATCGATATGGCCGTACAGTCCCACCTCCCGCTCCGCGACCGAGCCTTTCGGCAGATCGGTATCGTCGGGTGAATAGGCCTGCGAACAGGTGTTGCGGCCAAGATCCGAGTAGATCCCCGCCTTCAGCCCCATCGCGTGCAGCCGGTCGGTAACAGGCCGGAACGACGGATCGGCATCCGCCCGAACCGTGGAAGGCCAGCGCGCCGAACGGATGAGAAGCTGGCCATCGGCGACCCGGCGCTGCGCCCACCAGCCGTCATCGATGTTGACGTAGCGATAGCCCTTGCCCGCCAGCCCGCTGCGGACGAGCGCCTGCGCCGAACCGAGGATCTTGTCCTCGTCGATATCGGTCGCGAACGCGTTCCAGCTGCTCCACCCCATTGGCGGGCTCTGCGCGCGGCCCGCCGAATACGCGCTCCAGCCGCTGGTCGGCGCGAGCGGATCGTCCTTTGCCGCCACCGGCGCGGCGGTGGCGACCGCGAACAGCGCAAGCATCGCGCCGGCAAGTGTCTTCATGGCGCGATATCTCCCCTTCGCCTTCGCCGTCCGCCTCTATCAAGTCCAGCGCTGCGTGTATCGTCCCGATGGCGGGATCGCGGCGTCATACCGGTCGGCACCGTGCCGGATCGCGACCGTCACTCCCGCCGGACCTTGCACCGTGAGCGCCGCTGGCCGCCCCGCCCGCCATGCCAGATCGACCCGCAGCCCGCCGCGCGCACGGAAACCGGCGATCGATCCGTCCGGCCACGCCGATGGCAGCGCCGGCAGCAGGTGAAGGTCGCCACCCCAGGATTGCAGCAGCATCTCCAGGATCGCTGCGCTGCCGCCGAAATTGCCGTCGATCTGGAACGGCGGGTGCGCGTCGAACATGTTGGGATAGGTGCGCTTCGGGCCGAGCAGCCCGGTCAACACCGCATGGGCATGATCGCCTTCGCCCATCCGTGCCCACAGACAGGCGCGCCATGCGGTCGCCCAGCCGGTGGAGAGATCACCGCGTCGCCGCAGGCTCACCTTGGCCGCGGCGATCAGATCGGGCGTGTCGCGCACGTTGATCTGCCCGCTCGGGTAAACGGCGTAGAGGTGGGAGACGTGGCGATGGTTTTGCTCGGGCGCTTCGAGGTCCCAGTCCTCCAGCCATTCCTGAAGCTGACCGGCCTTGCCGATGCGGTCCGGCGCGATTCGCGCATGCGCACCGTCGACGTGCCTCAACCACGCCTCGTCGCGGCCAAGCCGCCGCCCGGCGGCGATCGTGTTGGCGAACAGATCGCGCACGATCTGCCGGTCCATGGCGGGGCCGATGCACAGCGACGATCCGAACGGATGCGAATTCTCCGGCGATAGCGACGGCGACGTGACCAGCCCGCGCCCCTTCGGGTCTTCGATCAGCGTATCGAGGAAGAACTGCGTCGCCCCGCGCAGCAGCGGGTAGATCCGCGCGAGCAGCGCCGTCTCGCGGGCATGATCCCAATGGTCGAACAGCGCATTGCACAGCCATGCACCGCCGCACGGCCACAACCCCCAGAGCGGCCCGTCGATCGGCGCGGTCGCGCGCCACAGATCGGTATTGTGGTGCGCCACCCAGCCGCGCGCGCCGTACATGTCGCGCGCGGTCTGCGCACCGCTGACGGACAGGTCCTCCACCAGGCGCAGCAACGGTTCGGTGAGCAGGCCCAACGCGGCGGGATCGGCCGCCCAATAGTTCATCTCGGTATTGATGTTGATCGTGTATTTGCTGCCCCACGGCGGGCTGGTGCCCTCGTTCCAGATCCCTTGCAGGTTCGCCGGCTGCGTTCCCGGCCGTGACGACGCGATCAGCAGATAGCGGCTGTAGTGGAGGTACAGCGCGGCAAGGCCCGGATCGGTGCCGCTTTCACCGCCGGAGATCCGCTGGTCGGTCGGCAGCGCCGCCGCCGCGCTCGTGCCGAGGTCGATCTTCAGCGCACCGAACAGCGCACCGTGATCGGCAATGTGGCGGGCGCGCAGTGCCGCATAGGGCTGACGTTCCGCCGCCCTGCCCGCCGCCCGCGCCTTGGCGACCGCGTCGCCGCTGATGTCGCGGAAGTTCACGAAGCTGGTCGCGGCGCTGATCAGCAGCGTGATCGCCTTCGCGCCGCGCACCTGCAAGCCGTCCGCGCCCGCGACGATCCTGCCGTCGCCCAGCGCAACGACGCGAAGCGCATAGTGCAACCCGGCGGGGATGCCGCTCGCCGCCACGTTGCGTCCGGTAACCAGGATCGCACCGGCACCGTCCGCCGTGATCGCGACGTACGGCGGCAACGCGCCCGTCTCCTCGCGCATCAGCCAGTTGGTCGCGGCGACGCCCTGCGGCACCGTCCCTTCTGCGAACTGTTCGCGCGGCGTCGTCACCGCACGCGGCGCACGATACGACAGATCGAACTCGAGCGGCCCGCCCGCCGCCTCAAGTCGGACGACCACGACCTGATCCGGGTGCGACGCGAACACCTCGCGCGTGTACTTCGCCGCACCCTGAGTGAAGTGCGTCGCGGCGATCCCCGACGCGAGATCCAGTTCGCGGCGATACTCGGTCGGCTGGCGCGAACCGGCAAAGCTCAGCAACAGATCACCGAGCGAACCGTATGGCATCTGCGCGATCGGCTTGCCCATCATGGTGGCGGAGGCGAGGTCGGTAGCTTCCTTGTACCGGCCCGCCGCCAGCAGCGCGCGCACCTCCGGCAATGCGGCGCGCGCCTGCGGATTATCGGCGCGATAGGGCGAGCCGGCCCAGAGCGTATCCTCGTTGAGCTGCAAACGCTCCTGCCCGACGCGGCCGAATACCATCGCGCCGAGCCGCCCGTTGCCGACCGGCAGAGCCTCGGTCCAGGCGCCCGCCGGTTGCCGGTACCACAGCCGCTCGTCGGCTCGGCGCTCCGCCGCGTGCGCCGCCAGCAGCGCCGGCGTCATGACCGCGAGGCCCGCCGCCAACGCCTCGCGCCGGTTGATGTCGAAAGGTGCGTCGGTCCGTGCCAACATCGTCTCCTGAACCGGCTTCACCACCGTTGCCGGCTTACGGCTTTTCGGTCGTCGCCGCCATCGCCGCGCGCGCCGCGAGGATATAGGCCGACGTGGTGCTGACGGTGTATTCGTTCTCGAACCACAGGAACGGCCAGTCGGTCTTCACCTCGGGGAAGTCCGGCTTGACGATCAACATGCCCGGCTCCAGCCCGCCCGGGATGAAGCTGTAGTCCGCGCGGTTGTGCCCGTAGCCGATCAGTTTCGACGCGGTGCCGACCGTGGAGACGAACGACAGGTTGTTGGCCGGATGCCGCCCCAGCACGTAATCGATCGCGTTCAGCGTGTATTCGGTGCCGACCAGTTCGGGGAACGCCTGATGCAACAGATACATGGTCGTGCCGAAGCTGACGACCTGGTTGGACCCCGCCCATGACCCATCGCTGATCGGTACGCCGAACGGGTTGTTGATGACGGTGCTGTCCACCTTCGCCTTCATCGCGCGCACCAGCGGCGCGAGCTGCTTGCGGTAATCCGCGTCCATGAACGGGATGGCGCGAACCGCCGCGCCGCCGACCCATTCGAAATGCTGGCGGATCACCGGCAGCAACTGCCGCAGCCGCGTGGCATAGGCACGGTCGCCCTTGCTGGTGATCAGCAGTTCGACCGTAGCGACCACATTGGCGTTCTCAGCCGAGCGCGGCGAAGTGGAATCGTCACGCCCGTCGCCGCCCTTGATCGTCCCGTTCTGCTGCTTCGTCCACAGCGCCTTGGCGGCGGCGAGTGCCTCCGTCGCCAGTGCCGGGTTGCTTGCGGAAAGCGCCCGGCTGGAACTCGCCAACGCACCGGCGATCGAAAGGTCGTTCGCCGGCAGATCGGTGGTGAAGGCCCAGCGATCGTCGGCGTTGCCCGACGCGCCATCCTTGCGCTCCGCCGGTTTCAGCGCGGGATCATAGAGCAGCCCATCGGTCTGCGAGCCGGAATCGCCCAGATGCGCATATTGCCGCAGCGTCGGATCGACGATGCCGACGATGGCATGGCCGAACGTCTTGTACTGGGCGAGCAGTTGCAGCGTGCCGTGGGTGATCTGCTGCACCGCATCCTCGACGCCGTCCGGCTTGCGGATCTCGACCGCGCGCGCAGCCTCGTCGACGCTGGTCTCGTCCCAGTCCAGCCCGAACAGTTCGCGCGCCCACACCAGATCGCGGATGACCGAGGCGTTCTCCGGTGTCTGGATGTCGTAATCGCCGGCATCCTGCCACCCGCCGACCGCGAGCCCGGGAATATGCTCCCCCGCCTTGAACGGGGAATCGAGGTTCGGACCCATCTTGTAGCCGTCGAAATGCACATGATTGGCCGGCGCCTGCCGGGCATCGTCGAGGTGCGAGGGTGCCGACCACACGCGATACTGCTCGCGAATGCCGACGTGATCCATCTGCTCGGCAAGGAAGGTGTCGAGCGACGTCTGCCAGATGTGGCCATACGCATCCGCCGCGATCCGGAACGGGTTGGTCGTGGTTCCGGCGTAGGAGATCGCGTAGATGCCCGGTTCGCGCACGCTGGAAAAATCGAACGCGGCGTAATTGTAGCGCGTCCAGCGCCCGCGCGGGGTCAGCTTGCCGCGCAGCACCGGTTCCTTGCGGCCATCGGCGGTGAGCTTGACCAGTTCCGCTTCCTTGGGCGCGGTGAAGTTGGGATCGAGTTCGATCATCGCGACCTTGCGCCGATCCGGCGTATAGCCCGCCTGATTGAACGACACGACCGGGGGGCGCACCCAGTTCTTCTCGACGTTGGGGCGCACATGCCAGACGATCGCATTCTCACGCGCGCCGGCGGCGACCAGCGAGCGCACCACGAACCAGCCATTCTGTGCGCGGTTGCGCGCATCGTAGATCGCCAGCGGCGCCTTGTCGGACATGATGGTGACACGCGTCAGCGGGTCCTCCGGCGCGAGCGTGAGCGACTTGCCGCCCGACGCCATCGGCAGCGGATCGCCGGAGCCATCCTTGTCCATCGGGCCGGTCGGGTGGCGCGGGAACAGGCCGGGCGCCGTATCCATCAGATACGTCTTGCCGAAATAGGCGGACGGCAGGAAGTCGAGGTTGAAACCGACCTTGCCCGCGAGGCTCGCCGGCAGCGCCTGATCGAGATCGACCGCGATGCGAAAGCCCTCGCCCTCGGCGGTAACCTTCACGCTGTAGGACAGGTTCTGCGCCTTGTATGCGGAGCGCACCACCACCTGGTTCGGCTCGCTGCCCAGCGTGCGGCTGATGAAGGCGGGCACCGGCGCCCACTGCTCGGGCGTCTTGTCGAGGCGAATGGCGCCATCGGTCGCTATGCGATCGCCGTGCAGCACGATCTGGATGCCGGCATTCTTTTCGTCGAAGAAGATCGGGCTGAACTGGTTCTGGTCGATGATGACGCTCAGCCCCTGCGTCTCCAGCGTTTGCGCCGGCGTTACCGCCAGGGTTTGCGCGTGTACCGCGCACGCACAGTTCAGCATGCTCGCAGACGCGAGCAGCGCGATGATCGATCGCTTCACAGGTTCCCTCTCCGCTATTTGGTAGCGCTATCTTTATCGAAGCTGTCATCTACCAACGCCCGGGTCAACCCACAAAAATGCTGCCGCCTGTACAGTTTGCAACATGGGCAGGGTTGCCGAGCCCCGCCCATGTTGGCGCTACCACGTGCCCATCTACGCCGTCAGGCGGCGCTGCCGGCGCTTCAGCCCTCAGCCGCGTCCGGGAAGTCCGTCGCGAGGCTTTCGGCACGCTGGCTTTCGATCTCGTCGATACGCTCCCGCAGCTTGGCAATTGCGGCATCGATACCGAACTTGCCGAGCACGAAATGGCGTGGTGCTTCGGCACGCTCGGTAAGCGCGATGATCGCCTGCGCCGCACGGACAGGGTCGCCCGGCTGGTTTCCGCTGTAGCCGCTGGTCGTATTCATCCGCGCGGCGGCGGTGTCGGCATAGTCGGCGATGCGGCTTTCGGTCTGCTTCAGCGAGCGGCCTGCCCAGTCGGTGCGGAACGGTCCCGGCTCGACGCAGGTCACCTTGATCCCGAGCGGCCCGACCTCAGCGGCGAGCGCATCCGAGAGCCCCTCGACCGCGTGCTTGGTCGCCGCGTAATAGCCCGACGCGGCAAAGCCGATCAGCCCACCCACCGAAGTGATGTTGATGATATGCCCGGCGCGCTGCTCGCGCATGACGGGAAGCACGGCGCGGGTCAGCGCGAACAAGCCGAACACGTTGGCGTCGAATTGCGCGCGGATCTCGGCGTCTTCCCCTTCTTCGACCGAACTTTGATAGCCATAGCCTGCATTGTTCACGAGAATGTCGATGCGCCCGAACTTCGCCCTGGCGGCGGCAACGGCACTGTCGACCTGATCCTGACGCGTGACGTCGAGATCGAGCGCCAGACCGCGATCGCCCGCATCCTCCACCAGGTCCGCCACGCGATCCGCTCCGCGCGCGGTGACGACGGCGCGATCACCGCGTTCGATGACCAATTTGGCGAGTTCTCGGCCAAAGCCGGTCGAGCAACCGGTGATGAACCAGACGGGGGTGTCTTGAGACATGGAAAACTCCGTTGCGAGATGTCGCAGGCCAAACGGCCGAGACGCAACGAGGGTCCACCGTGATCGCGCGGACACGTCGGTCGCGTGCGCTACCGGTACGCTTATTTGTCGGTGAAGCGTTTCACCTTCACGGGCAGATCCTTGCCCTTGGTGCGACGCGACGGAACCTGCACGGGATGTTTCTTCTTCCATTCGGCGAAGGTCATCGGCCCATCGGGCGTGTCGATCATCAGGTCGTCGGTGCTCATGGCGGCGGCTCCAGGTCTTGGCGGATGGAAATCCGGCGAACGCACGATATTCGCACGAAGCCAGACCACGATCAAACCGCCAGCGAAGCATTCGTTGCGAACCCCCGATCCGGAGCCGCTTTTCCCTCGCGCAACGGCAATTTTGTTTTAAGGACCTGCGAAGAGGGCGCTTCGCGCAAGCTCCCGTTCAGGTCGGCGCTGCCACCGATGCCGTTGTGATCGTTCAGGAAAAAGTATGTTCTGCCTAGCGCGTTTCAATCAAGGACGCCTGTTCGTCGCAGCGTCCGCAATGGGGCTGGCGCTCGTCGCGCCGCCCGCGTTTGCCCGACGCGCGGCGGAGCGTCCGGTCTCGGAGATGCTGTTCAACGTATCGACCGGCAAGCTGCTCTATGCCGAGCGGCCCGATGCGGTGCGCCATCCCGCATCCCTTACCAAGATGATGACGCTGTACCTGCTGTTCGACGCGCTCGATGCCGGCAAGGTGCGGCTCGACGACGCGGTGCCGATTTCGCGTAACGCAGCGCGACAGCCCCCCTCCCGGCTGGGAGTCGCCGCCGGCAAGTCGGTGTCGGTGCGCACCGCGATCTCGGCGATGGCGGTACGATCCTCCAACGACATGGCGATGGCGGTCGCGGAAAAGCTCGCCGGCAGCGAGGCGCGTTTCGCCACGTTGATGACCGCGAAGGCAAGGCAGCTCGGCATGAGGAACACCACGTTCGCGAACGCAAGCGGGCTGACCAACCCGGGCAATCTCACGACCGCGCGCGACATGACGAAGCTCGCGGTGGCATTACTGAAGAACCACGCCCGCCAGTATCCGGTCTTTGCCGCGCGCTCCATCACGTGGCGGTCGCATCGACTCGCCAGCCACGATCACCTGCTTGGCAAGATCAGCGGGGTAGACGGGATCAAGACCGGCTACACCGTGGATGCGGGCTACAACATCGTCACCTCCGCGAACCGGGGCGGCGTGCGGATCATCGCGGTCGTGCTCGGCGACCGGTCTGTGCAGGCGCGTGACCTGCGCGTCGCCAACCTGGTGGAACTGGGATTCACTCCGCCTCCGAACGGTCGCCGCCGGCGCCGCTAACGCGGCCCGCCACACCGGGCTTGCTGGCGTATCGCACCGGTGGCAGAGAGCGACGATGGAACGCGAGAGAACGTCCATGTTCGGGAGGATGCCAGCGGACGATCCGGTGACGGACCGGCGCATGGTGCTGACGCGCCTCGCACAGACCTACGATCGCGCGCTGAGCCGTTTTTTCGAACGCCGCGTGACCGTAAAGGCGGATGTGCCCGATCTGGTGCAGGACGTATACCTGCGTCTCAGCCGCATGCCCGATCCGTCGGCGATCGAAAAACCCGAGCATTTTCTGTTCGTTACCGCCGCAAACGTGCTGAAGGATCGCGCGCGACGTGGTGCGGCGCGGGGCGGCGGGCTGCACGACGAAATCGACGACGAGATTGCCGGTTCGGAGATTCCGCCCGACCGCGTCTTGGAAAGCAGGGAGGCGGCGCATCGCTTGCAGGCGGTACTGCTGGAGCTTCCCGAGCGGACGCGCGACGTGTTCGTGCTGCGCGTGCTGGAGGGACTGAAGATGGCCGATGTCGCTCGCGCGATCGGCATTTCGACGCGCGCCGCCGAGAAGCATCAGGCAAAAGCCCTCGCGCGCGTGTCCGACGCGCTGGAGGACTGGCGCCATCGCTGAGGACATTCTCCTGGAAGCGGCCGATTGGCACGCACGGCTGCCGCACGCCGGGGCTGCCGAGCGCGCCGCGTTTGCGGCGTGGCGCGCCACCAGCGCTGCACATGCCGCCGCCTACGACCGCGTGCAGGCCGCGCACGATGGCGCACAGGCGCTGGCGGAGGAAAGCTCACTGCTTGCGCTACGCCAGCAGACGCTCGCGCGCACGATGCTGGCGGGTCGATCGCGCCGTCCGCACTGGGGAATGATGGCGGCGGGCGCGCTGGTGCTGGCGGGCGCACCGCTCGCCGCATTCGGCATCAGGGCTTGGACCACGCCCGCGCCACCCGTCTTCACCCGGATGTTCCGCACCGGCATCGGCCAGCAAGCCGACGTGACGCTGCCGGACGGATCGGTAGTGACGCTCGATACCGGCAGCACGCTCAACGTGCGCTACGGCGCCGATGTGCGCTCTGCCGCCCTCGCCGGGCAAGCCTGGTTCAGGATCAAGCCGGGCGACACGCCATTCCGGATCAGCGCCGGCGGGCGGGACTTCAGCGCGCCCACCGGCACGTTCGACGTACGGACCGACCCCGGGCGCGTGCGTGCGTTCGCGAACACCGGACATCTCACACTCGAAAGCGACGGATCATCGGTGGCGCTTGCGCCGGGCAAGCTGCTGGCGGTGCAGGGTAGCGACGTCATGATCCGCACGCTCGACGATCCTGCCGCATTCACCGGCTGGCGCAGCGGCCATCTGCAATTCGCCGACACTCCGCTCTCGGAAGCGGTCGGCGAGTTCAATCGCTACCGCACCCGCCCGATCCGGCTGGCGGACGCGCGCGCGGGGGCGCTCCGCATCTCCGGCGCGTTCCGCACCACCGGCGCCTCCGCCTTCGTCGGCGCGCTCGCCACCGGCTTTCCGGTGCGCGTCGAACAGGACGCGCGCGATGGCATCGTCATCACCGCGCGCTGAGGCGCGAAAAAACACACTCACAAGGTTCGGACTTTCAGCGGCGCTGCGTCTTGCCTTTCGAAAGCCCCGCGCGTGACGGGGCCGCCGGGAGGGAGGCGTGTATCATGGCAATTGTACAGCACGCTTGCAGCCTGTCTGATGGCAACCGCTACGCCCGCTTTGGCCGCGCCCGCCCCCACCTTCGACATTCCCGCCAGCAGTCTTGCCGACGCGCTGGTGCTGTTTGCTCGGCAGAGCGGGCGGCAAATCCTGTTCGCGCCGGCGCAGGTGCGCGGGCTGCGAGCGCCAACGGTGCATAAGCGGCTCGATCCCGATCGCGCGTTGGCACGGCTGCTTGCCGGCAGCGGTTTCCGCGCGCGCCATGCGCCCGGCGGCGCGTATCTGCTGGAGGCTTTGCCTCCACGTTCGCCGGCTCATCGCCCCGTCCCGGCGGCACCCGCGATCACGCCGGCCGACGTCGCCCAGATCGCCGATATCGTCGTCGTCGGCACCCCCGGCGGTGGCAGCCGGCGGCAGGAGGCCGCCTTTGCGGTCACGTCCGTTCCCCGCACCGCGATCGACCAGCTTGGCGCGCCTGCCACCGCAGATGTGCTGCGGCTGGTGCCCGGCCTGACGATCGAGACATCGGGCGGCAAGAACGGCGCGAACATCTTCGTGCGCGGCTATCCGTCCGGCGGGGACGCCGAATACGTCACCTTCCAGACCGAGGGCGTGCCGTTCTTCCCGCCCGCGACGCTGTCGTTCCTCGAAAACTCGCAACTCTACCGCATCGACGAGAGCGTGCAGCGCGTCGAGGCGGTGCGTGGCGGCACCGGCGCGCTGCTCGCCTCCGGCCAGCCGGGTGCGACGGTGAACGTCATCCAGCGCGAGGGCGGCGACCATCCCGCCGGCCTCGTCAAGACGAGCGTGATCGACGATGGCGAGGTGCGCGCCGACGGGTATGTCTCGGGGCGGATCGGCGCGCACACGCACATCATGGTCGGCGGCCATTATTCATATGGCGAAGGCATCCGCTCGCCCGGCTTCGCGGCCGATCGCGGCGGGCAGATCACCGCCAACCTGCGCCGCGATCTCGCAGCAGGATCGGTGCTGCTGTTCGCGCGCTATCTCGATGATCGCAGCCAGTGGTTGCTGCCGATCCCGGTCGAACAAACCGGTCGCAGCATCGGTGCGTATCGCGGGTTCGACCCCGGCACCGGTACGCTCGCCGGCCCCGACACGCGCATCGGCACACGCAACGACGGCGCCCGCTACGATCTCGACGACGGACGCGGCGCGCGGATCGTCAACCTCGGCACCAACGTCGAACTGCGGCTCGGCGACACTGTAACGCTGCGCGACAAGGCGAGTTGGCTCGGCGGTGACGCGGACACGACCGGCCTCGTCTCCGACAACGTCGCGCCGGAAAGCGCCGCCGCTTATGCCGCTCGGATGGGCGGCACGGTCGCCGGCCTTATCACCGTTGCCGATGGGCGCGCCATTTCGCCGTCGCAGGCGGTGGTCCGCGCCGGCATCTGGACGGTCGCCAAGCGCATCGACGCGCTGGTCAACGATGCCACGCTGGAATGGGCGACGGGTGCGAGCAAGGCGACGGTCGGGGTGTACGCGACAACCTACGGATCGCGCGACGATTGGGACATCGGCAACGCGCTGCTGCTCACCGCGCAGCCGCAGGCGCGGCGGCTCGACCTGACGCTGGCGAACGGCGCGATCGTGACCCGCGACGGCTTTGCCGGTGGATCGAGCTTCCTCGTCGATGCCCGGTATCGCGGCCGCGATCTCGCCTTCTACGGCGTCGAGGAACTGAAGGTCGGCGAGTGGCTGCGGCTCGACGGCGGCGCACGGCACCAGCGCCACAGCGTCGATGGCAGCGCGCGCGATACGCAACCTGCGGGCGCAGGTGGGCTCGATGGCGATCCCCGCACGCTGTACGACAATGCCGACGTGGTGTTCACCGATACGCGCACCGCCATTCGGTATCGCGGCGGCGCGTGGTCGTGGACGCTTGGCGCCAATGCCGACGTGACCACGCGTTTCGGCGCGTTCACGCGCTTCAGCCGGGGCACCAGCTTCCCGTTCTTCGATAATCTGCGCGATGGGATCAGCGTCGCGCCGCGCATCGACACGATCGAGGCCGGCGTGAAGCTGTCCGGCCCGCTCAGCCTGTACGCGACCGTGTTCCGCAACACCTTCCAGGGCCTCGCCACCACCGTCATCGCGGGCGGCGCGCCGATCGCCTCGATCGGCGGCGCGCGCGCGACCGGCGTGGAACTCGACGGCACGTGGCGGGTGGCGCGGCCGCTGTCGGTGGCGTTCACCGGCACCTGGCTAAATGCGCGCTATCGGGGCTTCTACACCGATGCTGGTCGCACCGATCTCAGCGGTAATCGCGTGCAGCGCCAGCCGGTGTGGCAGTGGCGCGTCACGCCGACGTGGGACGTTACGGTCGCGCGGCGGAAGGCAAGCCTGTTCACCACGCTGGCCTACATGGGGGATCGCTGGTCGGACGTGCAGAACCAGCAGTTGCTGCCGGGCTTTCTGAAGTGGGATGCCGGGGCGACGCTGGACCTCGATACACGGTGGCGGCTGCAAGCCACTGCCGACAACATCACCAACGCGATCGGCCTGACCGAGGGGAACCCCCGCACGCTTGGGCAACAGGCGCCGGGCGCGATCTTCGCGCGGCCGATCCCGGGCCGCTCGATCAACCTCTCCGCCAGTTACCGGTTCTGAGCATGACCCGCCCCCACCCACCCTGATCATCCGGGCCTGCGTACATTCCCGCCCGAATATCGCGCCGGCACCCGCCCGGCGCGCCGGTGGCATGCGCCCGCAGCGCACCGCCACTCCCAAAACAAAAAGACCATCAGGAGGACTCCCCAATGATCCGTACCCACACCCTCACCCTCGCGCTGCTGGCAGGCACCGCGCTCGCCGCGACGCCGGCGTTCGCGCAGGATACGCCGCCCGCCGAGACCCCCGCCAGCCCGATCGCGCCGCCGGCCACCGCGGATGCCGCGCCGATGGAGGACATCGTCGTCACCGGCAACGTCAACCGCGAAGGCCTGCGCAAGCTCGATGCGAGCTACTCGATCTCGACCGCCAGCGCCGAGCAGATCCGTCAGGTCCAGCCGACCTCGACCGCCGACCTGCTCAAGATCGTGCCGGGCGTGTGGGTGGAAAGCTCTGGCGGTCAGGCCGGCGCCAACGTGTTCATCCGTGGCTTCCCGTCGACCGGCGACGCGCCGTTCCTCACGCTCGAACTGAACGGCTCGCCGCTGGTCGCGCCATCGTCGCTGTCGTTCATGGAGAACAGCTCGCTGTTCCGCCTCGACGACACGATCGAGCGCCTCGAAGTGCTGCGCGGTGGCCCGAGCCCGATCTTCTCGAACGGCCAGCCGGGCGCGACCACCAACTTCATCCTCAAGGAAGGCACCGCCGAGCCGCACCTCTCGCTGCGCGCGACCTATGGCACCGAGGGCACGTATCGCGGCGACGTAGTCGCGCAGGGGCCGATCGCGGCCGACACCACCTATATGATCGGCGGTTTCTACCGCTATTCGGACGGGTTCCGCAAAACCGGTTTCCAGGGCGATCTCGGCGGGCAGGTCACCGGCAGCATCACCCACAAGTTCGATGCCGGCAAGCTGACCGTCTACGGCCGCTATCTCGACGACCAAAACGCCTTCTACACGCCGATGCCGCTGGTGGAGAACAACGGCAAGTTCAGCACCTTCGCCGGTTTCGACGCGCGCACCGACACTTTGGTCGGCAAGGAGATCGAGCATACCCTGATCGAGACCGGGCCGAGCATCAACGGCGGGCCGACGCAGAAGAAGGCGGTCGATCTGTCGCGCGGGCGCGGCGCGAACCTCTACACCTTCGGTTCGAACTTCAGCTATGACGTGGGCAGCGGCTTCACGATCCAGAACAACGCGAACTTCACCAAGGGCACGTCCGAGACGAACGCGCTGTTCACCGGATCGAACCCGCAGTCCGTGTCCGAATACCTTGCCTCGGCCGGTGGCCCGGGCACCGTCACCTATGCAGGCACCGGACAGGCGCTGACCGGCAGCCAGCAGACCATCCAGGCTGGCATCTGGACGGTGCAGAAGCACATCCAGAGCTTTACCGACGAACTGAAGCTGTCGAAGGAGCTGTTCCAGGGCAACACGCTGACGCTGGGCGGCTATTTCGCCAGCGTTTTGGATCATGACACCTGGAACCTCGGCAACAACATCCTGCTCGCGCTCGAACCGCAGGCGCGCGTTCTCAACGCAAGCCTCGCCAACGGCACGATCCTGACGCGCAACGGCTTCACCAGCGCGAACAGCTACGACGTCAACGCATTCTACAAGAGCACCAACATCGCCGGCTATGTCAGCGACGAATGGAAACTGGGGGCGCTGCGCCTCGACGGCGGCGTGCGCGTGGAGCGGGTGAAGCTGCGCGACACGTTCGAGAACAGCTCCTCGGGCGATCTCGATAACAACCTGCTCACCGCCTACAACAACGGCGCGACGTACCTGAACGGCACCTACACCACGGTGCGCTACAGCAAGACGCAGGTGTCGTGGACGGCGGGCGCGGACTATGCGTTCACCGGCAACCTCAACGGTTTCCTGCGCGCGAACCGGGGCGCGCTGTTGCCGCAGTTCGACGATCTGCGCGGCAACGCGACCGCGCTCCAGAACATCAAGCCACAGACGGCGGACCAGTATGAGGTCGGCCTGAAAACCTCGACGCGGCTGTACGATTTGTACCTGACCGGCTTCTACAACCGCTTCCACAATCTGATCTTCCAGGACATTCGCGTGGTGGGCGGCGTCGAGCAGAACGTCGTGCTGTTCGGCGGCTCGCGCGCTTATGGTCTGGAGTTCGAGGGTGCGATCCGCCCGGTCGAGGGGTTCCAGCTCGCCGTGCGGGGCGTGGTGCAGGACGGCAAGTTCAAGGATTTCGGCCCGAACACCGGCAACGACGTCAACCGCCAGCCCAAGTTCCAGATCGCCGCGATCCCGTCGTATACCTTCCGCAGCGCATGGGGCCAGGCGCGGCTGTTCGGCACGTTCACGCACATCGGCAACCGCTTCGCCGATATCGAGAACCAGCAGCGGCTCGGCAGCTACGAGACGCTCGATCTCGGCGCGTCGGTCGATCTGAGCGACCGCTTCTCGATCCAGGCGACCGTCGATAACGTGACCGACACGCTCGCCCTGACCGAGGGCAACGTCCGCACCGTCGGCTCGGCCAACGGCAACGGCTACTTCCTCGGCCGGCCGATCTTCGGGCGCCACGGCACGATCACCGCCGCGGTGAAGTTCTAAGTCTCTCCCCTGAACGCCGGCCGGGTATCCACCCGGCCGGCGCCTTCTTTCATGAGGTTGCCATGATCCTCCGCCCATCGCTCGCGCTGGCGCTCGCCCTGCTCGCGCCTGTTGCCGCGACCGCACGCCCGCAAGCCCCGGCGCAGACGCCGGCGGACACCGCCCGCGCCGCGCAAACGCCCGAGGATATCTACGGCCCGCTGTATCGTGCGGTCGAACTCGCCCGCGTATTTCCGGACAGCAAGACCTTCGCCGACATGGTGCCGCTGGGGACGCCCGAGGCGATCATGGCCGCATTCCGAACCGATGCGCCGCAGGGCCGCGATGCGCTCACCGCGTTCGTTACCCGCCACTTCCGCAAGGTTGGCGACACCGACCCGCATAAGCTCACCATGCGCGAGCATATCCGCGCGCTGTGGCCGATCCTCGCCAGGCCTCCGATGGCGGTGGTGCGCGGCTCTTCCGGGCTGCAATTGCCGTATGCCTATGTCGTGGCGGGCGGCCGCTATCAGGAGATGTATTACTGGGACAGCTACTTCACGATGCTGGGCCTGAAGGCGGACGGCGAGAAACCGCTGATCGAATCGATGCTCGCCAATTTCACCGCACTGATCGCGCAGTATGGCCACATCCCCAACGGCACGCGCAGCTATTACCTGTCGCGCTCGCAGCCGCCGTTCCTCGCGCTGATGATGGACCTGTCCGACACGCACGATCCCGCAACCGACGCCGCACGCCTGACGGCGCTGAAGGCGGAACATGCCTATTGGATGGCTGGCGCGGGCTGCCTCGATGCAGGCGGCACGTGCGAGCATGTCGTGCGCATGCCCGACGGCAGCCTGCTCAACCGTTACTGGGACGCGCGCGAGACGCCGCGCGATGAGTCCTATACCGAGGATGTCGCCACCTCCACCGCTTCGGGCCGTCGCGCGGGGCAGGTCAATCGCGATCTGCGCGCGGCGGCGGAAAGCGGCTGGGACTTCAGCTCGCGCTGGCTGGCGGACGGGCGCACGCTGACGACGATCCACACCACCGACATCGTGCCGGTCGATCTCAACAGCCTGTTGTGGAACCTGGAGAAGGCGATCGCGCGGCGCTGCACCGCCGCCGGCGATGCGGTATGCGCCCGCGATTACGATCGCCGCGCCAGCGCCCGCGCGGCAGCGGTCAGCAAGTATCTCTGGTCGGCCACGGACAAGCGCTTCGTCGATTGGGACCACACCACCGGCAAGCCGACGTCGGCGATCAGCGCGGCGATGCTCTACCCGCTGTTCGTCGGCCTGGCCACGCGCGAGCAAGCCGATGCCACCGCGACCCTCACGGCGGCGAAGCTTCTCGCGCCCGGTGGCCTGCGCACCACTACCGTCAGCAATGGCCAACAGTGGGATCAGCCCAACGGCTGGGCGCCATTGCTGTGGGTCGGCGTGGCTGGACTGAATCGCTACGGCAAGACCGCGCTTGCCGAGGATCTCGCCCGGCGCTGGATCCGCACCGTCTCATCCTACTATGATCGGGGTGGCCGCATGATCGAGAAGTACGACGTCGAGACCGGGGCGGCCGGCGGCGGCGGCGAATATCCGGTGCAGGACGGTTTCGGCTGGACCAACGGCGTGACGCAGGCGCTGCTCGATCGCTATCCCGCGCTCGATCCCGCCTCCGAATTTGGCCGCATCACGCCGCGCCGCTGACGATCGCATGAACGCGACCTGCACTTGAGAACGACGGCGATCTCGCGGTAGGATCGCGGCATGACCAACCCGCCCTCCTCCCAGGCCGAAGCGATGATCCGGCGGGTATCGCCCGAAGGCCGCGCGCTCGCCAAACGCGATCGCGAACGCCGGCAGCGCGCCACGCTGTGGCTGGCCGGGCGCATGGCGCTGGCCGGTCTCGGCATCGCGATCATCGCCGCCGCGATCGACCGCGGCGTCATCTCGATCGGCATCGTCGGCTGGCTGGTCGCCGTCGCCGCGTTTCTCGCGGCTTGCGTCACAATCGGGCTGCTGTCGCGCGCAGGGCCAGTCGTGCTTGCCGCTTCGCCACTCGGCGCGCTGCCGGAGGACACGCAACACTGGCTCGAACAGCAACGTGCGCTGCTTCCGCGTCCAGCGCTGCCGGCACTCGACTCGATCAGCCTGCGCCTGCGCGACATGGCGCCGCGCCTTGCGATGCTGGACGCCGACACACCCGCCGCCGACGCGGTGCGCCGCCTGCTCGCCACCGATCTGCCCGCGCTGGTGCATGGCTACGAAGCGGTGCCGCCCAGCCTGCGCGCGCACACGGCCACCGGCGGCGTCAGCGCCGACACGCATCTGCTGAGCGGCCTGACCCTGATCAACGGCGAGATCGACCGCATGACCGAACAACTCGCGCGCGGGGCGTTCGACGAACTCGCGACGCAGAGCCGCTTCCTCGAACTCAAGTACGACGGCGCGGGTCTACTCGGCTAGGCGTTGACCGACAGCACCAGCGTCGGATCGGGGATCTCGGTCGGCGCATGGCCTTCGATCGGCAGGACGGCGGTACCGATCGCGAAGAACTCGATGACGTGGCTCGACCAGCCGTGGCTGCCCTCGTGCAGATCGGCGCCGACCACGCCCTCCGCCCCGGCCTGCGTCGCCTCGAGCTGCATGCGTTCCATCGCGATCTCGCGCGCTTCGTAGAGCGCGACGCTGAAGTTGGTCAGCTCGACGTTCTGCCCGATGCTGCCCAGCGACGAGATCGGCCCGCGCCGCGCGACGTGATAGACGCAACTGCCCATCACCATCTCCAGCGGACGATAGCCGGCTTGCAGCAGCGTCCAGAAATCCTGCCCGGACAGCGCGGAGGTGAACGGTGCCCCGCCCGGCCCCTTGAAACCCTGATGCCCCTTGGCGTGGACAATGCCGGTGCCGATCGCGACGAACTCCAGCACCTTGCTATCCCATTCCAGCCGCTTCACCGTCAGCCGCACGCCGACGATGCCGTCCGCGCCCATGTTGGCGGCTTCCTGCCGCATGCGTTCCATCGCCAGCGCGCGTGCCTCGTACATGGCGGTGCTGAGCACATCGAGCTCGACGCTGCTCGTCCAGCCGGCGAACTGAAAGCCGAGATGGTATATGCAGGAGCCGACGCACAGCCCGACCGGCTCGAACCCCGCCTTGCGCACCAGCAGGAACTCGTTGACCGAAAAGTCCGAGGTGAACACCCCGCCCGGATGCCCCTGCCGCCGCAGACCGGCGAGCCGGGTGAGCGCATGTTCGGGGATACCTGTTTCATCGGCCATCAGATTCCACCTTCCTCGTCCATCGCGTCGTTCTGATATGCCGAATGGCGCACGCCACCGGACTCACGCAGCGGTGACGTGTCGTCCCGCATGTCGATCACCATCTCGATCGGGTGCGGCACGCCAGCACCCGGCTTCGCGTCGACCACCGTGCCGATCACGATATGCCGGCCGAGATAGGCGGGCGGCTGCTTGTCGCGTTCCTGGCGGATCAACTGGCCGAAATGGGTATGCGCCAGCACGCCGTTGCCCTGCTGCGCCACCTTCTCGCGCAGATCACGGTGCGCCTCGCGGCGGATGCCCTCCCAGAAATTGGTGAGCGTCATGATCGGGATGCTCTGGAACGAGCGCAACTTGGTCTGGATGTCGGACAGCGCCGTCCAGTCGCCGCCGCCCCATCCCGAACTTCCATAGGGGTTGCCGAGCCAGTCGAACCGCGCGCCGACCGCGATGCCGACCGGCACGATATCCGCCTCCAGCAGCCGCACGAACTCGAGCGCGGGCACCGTCGCGATCACCGGATGCGGGCTTGGCGCCAGTCCCGCGATATGCACCGCCGTGCCGATCAGCGTGAAGTCCATACTCGCGCCGATCCGGTGCCGCAGGGTCCGCATCCGCACGTCGACCACGGCGTTGGCGCCCGCCGCCCGCGCCTCGCGCTCGATCCGCGCGAGCGCCTCGTGCCAACCTTGCGCATGGCCCTCGGTCCAGCTCTGGCCATAGTGGAACCAGCAGGTGCCAGACACCGTCGCGACCGGCCGGATGCCGTGCGTGCGGGCAAGCAGCAGTTCGGCGGGCGTCATCGTCGCGACCCACGCGCCGGAACCCGCCGCCGCGCCGGCCAGACGCTCCGCCACGAACTGCGGCAGACCGCCCGCGTCGAGCGCGATCTGCCACGCCTCGAACCGCTCCGCATGCTGCGCGGGCGACAGCGCGTCTTGATGGGGACTCGTCATGCGGGTTGATCGGTCATGATGGCGAGAGGTCGCACAGCGGTCGCGTGGGCGCCAGTCCCACATCGGCCAGGAAGGCGCGGCCGCGGGAAAATACGCTCCCCGCCCGTGCGGATCGCACGCGGCAGCACCGATTGCCACATCTCGCCTCTCGCACGCGCCGCGCGACTGGCCAACACCCCATCCCGCAAACAGGCGCCGCGTCAGCGGGCCTGCCTGGCATAGTAAAAGGTGGCCCCCGTGCGTGCATTGGTGATCGCGATGGCGCCGTCCTTCCCGACCGACGCATCGATCGTGTGACCATCGTCAGCGGCGTCCACGTTGGCGATGTGATCTGGCGGTGCGTTCACATCAGGGCTGCGCGTGGCGAGATGCACCTGCCAGACGCCTTTCACATATGGCGCGCTCTTGACGAAGCGCAGCGATGCCGCGTCCGCACCCTTGGTCGCACCGTTGTTGAACACGTAGAGCGACGGCTTCACCGTATCGAGCAGGGTCGCGCTGCCGGCATTGGCGGTGCCGTGATTGTCGGCGATCATCAGATCGACCGGACCGATCAGGTCGCGCGGGCAGGCGAGCGCGTCCTCTACCACGTGCGTCGTATCGCCCAGCGCGAGGATGCGAGCCCTGCCCCATTGCAGCACGGTGCCGAGCGAGCGCGGGTTCTCGTCGGTGCCGATATCGCCGCGTGGCGCCGGGGCAGCGCATCCGACGCCCGGTTCGCCCGCGCCGGGCAGCGGATGGGTGATGACGGCGCCGTCGCTGTCTACCGCCGTGACCAGCAGATCGTCGATCTTGAGGGTATCACCCGGCTTCATCACGCGGTGCGGCTTGCCGGCGATCGCGGCGGTGTAGCCGGCGTATAGGTCGGCCGATTGGTAGCCGCGACGGTCCGCCGGCGCGTTCGCATTGCGCGGCTCGCGGTTGGCGCCGTGATCGACGAAGGTACCGATGGGAAACGCATCGATCAACTCGCGTACGCCGCCGATATGGTCGGTATGGTAATGCGTCAGCAGCAGGTAATCGATGCGGATAAGCCCGGCCGCCTTCGCCGCCGCGACGATCCGCTCGGCGCTGGTCGGCGCACCCGCCGGTGTCGCGACACCACCGTTGCTGATCGCGCCGGGCCAGCCGGTATCGATCAGCAACGCATGATGCTGCGGCGTCACGATCAGGGTCGCAGCACCACCCTCGACATCGATAAAGACGATCCGTAGCGGCGCGTCGGCAGCGGCAAACGCAGGCGGAACGACGGCGAAGCAGGCCAGGACCGCAGCCAGGCGATACAAATACTTCATCCCGCTGTTCCCCACCTTGAGCGCCTCATGTTTGTCGCGTTGGCGCTACTTTCGCGGACGATCACGGTCGCGGCAAGCCGCTGTCGCGCGGAACCGCACGATCAGGAAGCGGCGCCCCCGGACACGCCGCTCATTCTTCGGCCGATCCGAAATCGGACGGCGTTCGCCGGGCGGCGGTCTTGCCGTGGTTGGCGAGTGCCTGTGCGACACGGTTGAGCAATTCGTTTCGTCGGTAGGGCTTGCCCAGCACGTCGCGACCGTGACGATCGGGCCCCTCGGCGACGAGTTCCTCGTTATACCCGGTCGTCATCAAGATGGCGACGTCGCTGTCGAGCGCGGCGACCTCCTCGGCAAGTCGCAAGCCGTTCATGCTGCCGGGCATCACCAGATCGGTGAACACCAGATCCACCGGGTCGCTCGCCCGCAGCCTGGTGAACGCCGCCAGGCCGGCGTCGCCGTCCTCGGCCGTCGAAACGCGGTAGCCGCTCGCTTCGAGGTTTTCGCGCGCCAGCGCGAGTACGTCGGGGCTGTCCTCCACCACCAAGATGTGCGCGGTCGGCGGCGCGATAAGCGGTTCGCGTCGGGCTGGCGATATCGCCTCGTCCTCTACCGCGATTGCCGCGACCGGGAACAACATGCGCACCAGCGTACCCTTGCCGACGACGCTCTCGATCTCGAGCCGGCCGCGCGACTGCTGGACGAAGCCGCTCGCCATCGCAAGCCCGAGCCCGGTGCCCTTGCCGGTCGCCTTGGTGGTGAAGAACGGCTCGATCGCGCGCGCGATGACGTGGTCGGGCATCCCCTCGCCCTCGTCCTTCAGTTCTATCGCGATATA
>Ga0265798_10002154_pt1 | contig 29293 bp, 20 predicted proteins | sample P3T30metagenome_FD_192430 | JGI IMG/M metagenome (GOLD analysis project Ga0265798, IMG submission 192430) | Plant litter microbial communities from East Loma Ridge, Irvine, California - P3 T30 | ecosystem: Environmental > Terrestrial > Plant litter > Unclassified | place: USA: California...
ACCACGATGATCAGGGCGTTGAAGATCACCGCCGACATGATCGCCGAGGCCGGGCTGCTGAGGCCCATCACGTCCAGCGCCTTCAGCTGCGGGTAAGTCGCGACAAAGGCGGCGGGAATGATCGCGAAGTACTTGGCGATGTCGTTGGCGATCGAGAAGGTGGTCAGGGCGCCGCGCGTCATCAGCATCTGCTTGCCGATCTCGACGATTTCGAGCAGCTTGGTCGGGTTCGAATCCAGGTCGACCATGTTGCCGGCTTCCTTGGCCGCCTGGGTGCCGGTGTTCATCGCCACCGCGACGTCGGCCTGGGCCAGCGCCGGCGCGTCGTTGGTGCCGTCGCCGGTCATCGCGACCAGGCGGCCGTCGCCCTGGTACTGGCGGATCAGCTTCAGCTTGTCTTCCGGCGTGGCCTCGGCCAGGAAGTCGTCGACGCCGGCTTCGGCCGCGATCGCCGCCGCGGTCAGCCGGTTGTCGCCGGTGATCATCACGGTCTTGATGCCCATGCGCCGCAGTTCGGCGAAGCGTTCCTTGATGCCGCCCTTGACGATGTCCTTGAGTTCGACCACGCCCATGACGCGGCCGCCGTCGACCACCACCAGCGGCGTACTGCCGCGGCGCGCGACCTCGTCGACGGCGTGGCCCACCGCCTGCGGGTAGTCCTGGCCCAGGCCCAGCACGTAAGTGCGCATGGTCTCGGCCGCGCCCTTGCGCAGCGGACGCTCCTCGAGGTCGACCCCGCTCATGCGGGTCTGGGCCGTAAAGGGCACGAATTCGGCCTTCAGCTCGGCCATCTCGCGGGCGCGCAGCTTGAACTTCTGCTTGGCCAGCACCACGATGCTGCGGCCTTCCGGCGTCTCGTCGGCCAGCGAAGCCAGTTGCGCGGCCTCGGCCAGTTCGCGCTCCGTCACGCCGGGCGCGGGGAGGAAGGCGGCGGCCTGGCGGTTGCCCAGCGTGATGGTGCCGGTTTTATCCAGCAGCAGCACGTCGACGTCGCCGGCGGCTTCCACCGCGCGGCCCGAGGTGGCGATCACGTTCGACTGCATCATGCGGCTCATGCCGGCCACGCCGATGGCGGACAGCAGGCCGCCGATGGTGGTCGGGATCAGGCACACCAGCAGGGCCACCAGCACGGTCACCGTGACCGGCGAACTGGCCACGCCCACGGCTTTCGCCGCTTCCACCGCGAACAGCGAGAACGGCAGCAGCGTGGCGGTGACGACCAGGAACACGATGGTCAGGGCCACCAGCAGGATCGTCAGCGCGATCTCGTTCGGGGTCTTCTTGCGCTTGGCGCCTTCGACCATGGCGATCATGCGGTCGATGAAGGCTTCGCCCGGATTGACGGCGATCTTCAGGACCAGCCAGTCCGACAGCACGCGGGTGCCGCCGGTGACGGCCGAGAAATCGCCGCCGGATTCGCGGATCACCGGCGCGGATTCGCCGGTGATCGCCGATTCGTCGACCGAGGCCACGCCCTGCACGACCTCGGCGTCGGCCGGGATGATGTCGCCGGCTTCGACCAGCACGAACATGCCCTTGCGCAGGTCGGTGGCCGGGCAAGGGAGCCAGGTGGTCCCGTGTTGCGGCACCGTCAGCTTCTTGGCGATGACGGTCTGTTTCAGCGCGCGCAGCGCGGCCGCCTGGGCCTTGCTGCGGCCTTCGGCCAGGCTCTCGGCAAAGTTCGCGAACAGCACCGTGAACCACAGCCACAGGCTGATGGAGAATATGAAACCGGCCGGCGCTTCAGCATTGCCGCGCAGGGCATCGAGCCACAGCAGGGTGGTGATGATGGACCCGACGTAGACCACGAACATCACCGGGCTGCGCCATTGCTGGCGCGGGTCGAGCTTCTTGAACGCGTCGATCACGGCCGGGCCGGCCAGTTTGGGATCGAACAGTGTGACTTTGGGGTGCGACATGTGCGCAGCTCCTTGTTATTTTGCAGAGAACAGTTGCAGGTGTTCGGCCACCGGACCGAGCGCCAGTGCCGGCACGTAGTTCAGCACGCCCACCAGCAGCACCGCGCCGATCAGCAGGCCGACGAACAGCGGGCCGTGGGTCGGCATGGTCCCGGCGGTGACCGCCAGGCGCGGCTTGGCAGCCAGCGAACCGGCCAGCGCCAGCACCGGCACGATCATCGCGAAGCGGCCGAACCACATGGCCAGGGCCAGCATCGTGTTGTAGAAGGGCGTGTTGGCCGACAGGCCCGCAAAGGCGCTGCCGTTGTTATTGGCGGCGGAGGTAAAGGCGTACAGGATCTCGGAGAAGCCGTGCGCGCCCGGGTTGGCGATGCCGGCGGTACCAGGGCCGGTGGACACGGCCACCGCGGTGCCGGCCAGCACCAGCACCGGCGTGACCAGGATCGCGATCGACACCATCTTCATGTCGAAGGACTGGATTTTCTTGCCCAGGTATTCCGGGGTGCGGCCGATCATCAGGCCGGCGATGAACACGCCGAGTACCGCAAACACCAGCATGCCGTACAGGCCCGAGCCGACGCCGCCGAACACGACTTCGCCGAACTGCATCAGCGCCAGCGGCACCAGGCCACCCAGCGGCATCAAGGAATCGTGCATGGCGTTGACGGCGCCGCAGGAAGCCGCGGTGGTGACGGCCACGAACAGGCTGGACGAGGCCATGCCGAAGCGGGTCTCCTTGCCTTCCATGTTGCCGCCGGCCTGCAGCGCGTTCATGGACTGGTCCACGCCGAGCGCCTGCAGGCCCGGGTGCGCCTGGCCCTCGGCCCACATCACGACCAGGGTCATGGCCGTGAACATGATCGCCATCGCGGCGTACACGGCCCAGCCCTGGCGGATGTCGCCGACCATGCGGCCGAAGGCGAAGCACAGCCCGGCCGGGATCAGGAAGATCGCGACCATTTGCACGAAGTTGACCAGCGCGTCCGGGTTTTCATAGGGATGCGCCGAGTTGGCGTTGAAGAAGCCGCCGCCGTTGGTGCCCAGCATCTTGATCGCTTCCTGCGAGGCGACCGGTCCCATGGCGATGGCCTGGGTGGTGGCGCTCACGGTGTCGGTGACGGCTTCGCCCCTGGCATCCTTGAGCGGCTGGCCGTCGGCGCCCAGTTTCGGCTGCGAATAGGTGACCGCTTCGAGCAGCGTGGCGCTTTGATAAGGCGCGAAATTCTGGATCACGCCACGGCCGACCAGGAATACCGCCATCACCAGCGCCAGCGGCAGCAGGACGTACAGGGTGGAGCGCACCAGGTCGGCCCAGAAGTTGCCGACCGAGCGCGAGGAACGCGCCGCCAGGCCGCGCACCAGCGCGAACACGACGGCGATGCCGGTCGCGGCCGAGAAGAAGTTCTGGCCGGCCAGCGCCACCATCTGGCTGAAATAGCTCATGGTCTGTTCGCCGCTGTAGCCCTGCCAGTTGGTGTTGGCGACGAAGCTGACGGCGGTGTTGAAGGCGGAATCCGGCGACACAGCCTGCATGCCTTGCGGATTGAGCGGCAGGACGCCCTGCAGGCGCTGCACGGCGTAGACCAGCAGCGCGCCCAGGCCGTTGAACAGCATCAGGGCCAGCGCATAGGATTTCCAGCCCATGCCGGCCTGCGGGTCGATGCCGCCCAGGCGGTAGCACAGGCGTTCGAGCGGCGCCAGCCAGCGCAGGCCGGGCACGTTTTCCTGGCTGCCGACGGCGGCCAGCACGCGTCCAAGCGGCCAGGCCAGGGCCAGCACCACGAGCATGAAGACGGCGAGGAGGAGCAAGGCTTGCGGCGACATCACAGGTCCTCCGCTTTGAGCAGGGCCACGACGAGATAGGCCAGCACGCCGGCGGCGGCTAGGCCGGCAGTCCAGTAAACGAGGCTCATGACCGGCCTCCGAGCTTCTCGCAGGCGTGCGCCAGGCCGCAGAGCAGGGCGGTCAGCACGACCGTCGCGGCGATATATACAGTGTCCATATGCCTTTTCAGGGTTGTTGTTGACGACCTGTAAAGCTTAGGGACGGGCGGCGAAAAGCGGCGTAAACAGTCGGGTGCGCGCCATATACGCCATATATATGTGGCGGTGCGCCAGACGGTGTTAGGATAGGCCTGTCATATGCCTTGTTGTTCTTCGGCAACAGCAAAGCGGGATACTGGAAGTCGATGGAGGCCAGGCGCAAGAAAGTAAAATTGCCCTGTGGACTTATTTTACGGACGCGGCTATCCTGCTTTTCACTCACCGCCGTCCCGTTTCTGCGCCGATGCCCATTCCCGCCAACCACAGCCACCGCCTGCAACGCCTGGACCAGTTGCGCAAGCCCATGGTCACGCGTGCAATCGTCCTGTTGACCGGCTTTTGCTTCCTGCTGATCGGCCTGCACGCCTGGAGCCTGTGGGCCTCGCGCCAGCACCAGCTGGAGCAGACCGGAATCAACACCGCGAACATGGCGCGAGCCCTTGCATCGCAGGCTGAGACCTCGATCAAGATTGGCGATGCGGCGCTGGCCGAGATCGTGGAGCGTGCCGAGCACGACGGGGTCGAGGGCGCCGCGGGCCATCGCATGCATTCCCGCCTGGAAGCCATCGTGCATCACACCCCCGAGCTGCAGGAAGCCTTCGTCTATGGCGCCGACGGCGCCCGTCTCGCAAGCTCGCTGCCCACGCTGGTCGAAGGCAACAACGCGGACCGCGAGTACTTTATCTATCACAAGACTCATCCCGGCCGTGGCCTGCTAGTCGGCAAGCCGATTCGCAGCCGCTCCAGCGGCATCATCGCGATTCCGCTGTCGCGCCGCATCGACCGCCCGGACGGCAGCTTCGGCGGCGTGGCGATGGCTTCGCTGAAGCTGGATTTCTTCGGCAAGTTCTACAACAGCTTCGACGTCGGCAGCACCGGCACCATCCTGCTGCTGCTCGACGACGGCACGCTGCTCTACCGCCGGCCCTTCGTCGAATCGATGGTCGGTACCAGTATCGCCGGCGGCCCGGTCTACCAGCTCTACAAGAAATCCGGCCCGGTCGGCACGGCAATGCTGGTGTCCAGGGTCGACGGCATCGAGCGCCTGTACAGCTACCGCCATCTCGACGGCTTTCCGATGATCGTCGCCAGTGCCCAGGCCAAGGACGAGATCCTGGCCGGCTGGTGGATCGCGGTGATCAAGATGAGCTGCGTGGTGGCCTTCGCGGTGGCCGTGCTGGCCTGGGGCGGGCGCCGCATGATCTACCAGATCCGCGTGCGCGAGGCGATGGAAGGCGAACTGCGCCGCGCGCGCGAGGTGCTGGAACGGCACAACGTCTCGCTGCGCGTGCTGGCCGACAGCGACGGCCTGACCGGCCTGGCCAACCGGCGCCTGTTCGAGGCCACGCTGGAACGCGAAGTCGCCCGGGCGCGCCGCGCCGGCACGCCGTTCGCGCTGATCCTGACCGACGTCGATTTCTTCAAGAAGTACAACGACCGCTACGGCCACGTGGCCGGCGACGAGTGCCTGCGCCAGGTGGCGCGGGCGATCGCCTGCGGCGCGCGCCGTCCCACCGACCTGGCGGCGCGCTACGGCGGCGAGGAGTTCGCGCTGATCCTGCCGGACACCGACCTCGAGGGCGCCATGGCCGTGGCCGAGCTGATCCGCGAAGCCGTGTGCGGACTGCAGGTCGCGCACGCCGACAGTCCCTTCGGCCGGGTCACCCTGAGCCTGGGCGTGGCGGCCGGCTACCCGGCCGGCGAGCCGGAACAGGCGCTGGACGTCTGGGTGCAGGCGGCCGATGCCCTGCTGTACGAGGCCAAGTCCGCCGGCCGCAACCGCGCCGCCGGCCGCACCGGCTGCCTTGCCGAAGCCGCCTGAAATAGCGCCAGGCCATCGGCGCGATTGGAAAGATTCGGCTGGACTCGCTTGCAATTGAATAGCGTGCGATCTAACATGCAAGCCATGGACACGAACAAGACCTCATCCGCGCCCGCCGTACCCCGGCTCGACAACCAGCTGTGCTTCGCGCTGTATTCGACCGGCCTGGCGATGAACAAGGTGTACCGCAAGCTGCTGCGGGAGTTGGACCTGACCTACCCGCAATACCTGGTCATGATGGTGCTGTGGGAACAGGACCAGCTGACGGTCTCCGACATCGGCGCCCGCCTGTTCCTGGACTCGGCCACCCTGACCCCGCTGCTCAAGCGCCTCGAAGCCGCCGGGCTGGTCAGTCGCAGCCGCTCGGCCTCGGACGAGCGCCAGGTGGTGATCGCCTTGAGCGATGCCGGGCGCAAGATGTCCGTCAAGGCGGCGGCGGTGCAGGACCAGGTGCTGTGCGCCGCCGCTTGTTCTCCGGACGAGCTGGGGGTGCTCAAGCGCCAGCTGGAGGGGTTGAGGACGAAATTGGCGGACAGCGATTGAGCCGCCCGGAGCGTATTCACTGACCCGGCACGTCGTCCCTGACCCGGCACGTCGTCCCTGACCCGGCACGTCGTCCCTGCGCAGGCAGGGACCCAAGTTGCAGGCAGATCGCGAAACTTGGGCCCCTGCCTGCGCAGGGGCGACGTTTTTAGTGCAACGCATAACTATCCCGTAGCACCTGGCCAGCCGCACCTGGCCGGCCGCACCTGGCCGGCCGCACCTGGCCGGCCGCACCTATCCCGCCGCACCTAGCCGGCCGCATCCTTGCCCGTCGCCTGGCACCCCGGATCCACCTGCTGCGGCTGCGCACTCTGCGACAGCAGCAGCGCCCGGAAATCCATCTCCGCCATCGGCTTGCCGATCAAGTAACCCTGCAGCACGTCGCAGCCGGTCGAGCGGATCGCGCTGCGCTGGCCCTCGGTCTCGATGCCTTCGCAGATCACCGACAGCTTGAGCGACTTGGCAAAGGCGATCACGCCGTTGACGATGTCCAGGCAGCGCCGGTCTTCCTCGATTTCCTTCACGAAGGAGCGATCGATCTTGATCGCCGTGATCGGGAACTGGCGCAGGTAGGACAGGTTCGAATAGCCGGTGCCGAAGTCGTCGAGGGCGATGCGGAAGCCTTCCAGCTTGAGCATGCGCAGCACCTTGCCGGCCTTCTCGACGTCTTGCATCAGCATGCTCTCGGTCACTTCCAGCTTGATGCATTCCGGATGCAGGTGATAGCGCTCCACCAGGCCGGTCAGCATCGCCGGCAGGCTTTCGTCGGTGAGCTGGCGCGGCGACACGTTGACCGCCATCTGCAGCTTGAACCCCATGTCGTCCCACTCGCGCGCCTGGCGGCAGGCTTCCTCGCAGACCCAGGCGCCGACCGCGGAGATCGCCGGCGAATCCTCGAGCATCGGCAGGAACACCTGCGGGCCGAGGATGCCCAGGCGCGGGTGGTTCCAGCGCAGCAGGGCTTCGGCGCCGACCACGGCGCCGTTGGCGGCGCTGATCTGCGGCTGGTAGTACAGCACGAACTGGCGCAGCTCGAGCGCGTTGAAGACTTCCTGGCGCAGCTGCAGGCGCTGCTTGAGCAGGCGCGTGCCGGTTTCCGAGAACACGCTGCAGGTGTGGCGGCCGTTGGCCTTGGCCTCGTACATGGCGGCATCGGCGTTGTTCAGCAGCTCGTCGGGCGTGACTTCGTCGCCGTTGCCGATCGCCACGCCGATGCTGGCGCCGACCGTGACCTGGTGCCCGCCGACCTGGATCGGCGCCGCCAGGCGGCGCAGCACGCTTTCCGCCAGCGCGCGGGCGGCGCCGGCATCGGTCGATTCCAGCACGAACACGAATTCGTCGCCGCTGATGCGCGTGACCGTGGTGTCCGGCCCGGCAAAGGTCGACAGGCGCCGTCCGATTTCCTGCAGGGCGGTGTCGCCGCTCTGGTGGCCGTAGGCGTCGTTGACTTCCTTGAAGTGGTCGAGGTCGACGAACAGCACGCCGACCATGGCGCCGCTGTCGACCGAACGGGTAAGCGCGGCATCGAGCGTGCGCATGCAGCTGAAGCGGTTGTGCAAGCCGGTCAGAGAGTCGTGGGTGGCCAGGTAGATCAGCTTGGCCTCGGCCTCCTTGCGCACCGTGATGTCGGCGAAGAACACGCTCAGCCCATCCCGGGTCGGGTAGGCGCGCGCCTCGAGCCAGATGCCGAGCGGCGCGTAATAGCTTTCGACGGTGGTCAGTTCGCGCTTCTCCAGCGCGCGCTGGTAGGCCTGGTGGAAGGGGCTGCCGATCAGGTCCGGGAACTGGTCCCAGATGCGCTTGCCGATCAGGTCGTGCGCACGGCGTTCCAGCCAGGCCGCGCCGCGCGCATTGATGTAGGTAAAGCGCCAATCGCGGTCAAGCGAGAAGCAGCCGTCGGCGATGCTCTCCAGCACCACGCTCAGGTGTTCGCGCGCATGCTCGGCGGCCTGCCGCGCTTCGATCGCATCGGTCACGTCCTGCAGGAAACCGGCGAAGTTCGTCAGGCGCCCGAAGCTGTCATGGAGCGGGAAGATGTGCATGCGCACCCAGAACATGGAGCCGTCCTTGCGGTAGTTGCGCAGCGTGGTGGTGCAGGAGCGCTTGTCGGCAATGCAGGCGCGCAGCTGGTCGAGGCCGGGCTGGTTGCGGTCTTCGCCCTGCAGGAAGCGGCAGTTGCGGCCGGCGACTTCATGGAGGGCATAGCCGGTATAGGCTTCGAACGCGGGATTGGCGTAGACGATGGGATTGTCGTCCTGGTTGGGATCGGTCAGGAGGATGCCATTGCTGCTGGCAATGATCATCCTCTGGTAGAACCAGGCAGGTTGACTCTCGAGGGGCTCAGGTATGGACATGATTGGCCTGGTCAATTTGGACGATACCAGTGTAATCCTGCGCAGTTTGATATGTAGCACGAAAGGCAAGCTCTGCTCGTCGCTTCCAACCCCTTTCACGGTGTGGTTTTCGACGCCTTTCAGAGCAGGCCGAGGGCCGCCATTTTGCTGGCGAGCGCCAGGCGGTCGGCGTCGATGCGCGCGCCATTGGTACGGGTCGACAGCGTCGATTTGTCCTTGCGGCCGAGGAAGTAGGCGATGCGTTCGGCGTTGGCGCCGGACGGGTGGGGGATGCCGTGCAGGATGTGCGATTCGGGCAGCACGCCGCGCCCCGCGAGCCAGCTCAGCGCCGCGCCGACCTTGGGGCCGAGCGGCACGTACACCGCGTCCGGCAGCCGCGCGGCTTCGATCGCGAAATGGTCCAGCATCTGGGCCTGCAGCAGCCTGGTCGTGACCATGTTCGGGCTGGCGCCGTTGTAGTTCTTGCCGTCCACGAAGATCGCGTGGCGCAGCACCGCCGTCACGTGCATCAGGCCGGCATCCCCGTGGAACAGGGAGGCGCAGCTTGCGATGCCCAGCCAGCGCTGCAGGCCGACGTGGTCCAGCAGGGCCACCAGGTTGGGCCGGATCGCGCCGCTGAAGGCGCCCGTGTACTTGGCTGCGCGCAGCACCTCGGGCAGGGCGGCGCCGAGCAGCATCTGGCGCCGTGCCTCGCGCACCGCGTTCTTCCATTGCACGAAGCCGGGCGTGATCCCGACCACCACCACGCGCGCACTGTCGTTGACGTAATCGAAGGGCACGTAGTGCGCGCTGAGGGCCTGGTCGCGGGCCAGCAGGAAGGCATCGGGGATGTGGGCGGGGTCGGGGATCGTATCGACGTCGGTGGCCAGGATGGCGTCGGCGTAGTCGGCAAAACGGGCTGCGGTCATGAAAGGCGGCGGGCGAGAAGGGGGAGGCGGGATTGTGCCACTTGGCAGCATGTCCTACCCTTTCGTTAGGAATAATCTGTACTTTATTAGGAAAATTCTTAGATGAAAATCTGAATCGTCTTACCCATAATGGATGGGAAAGAGAGCGCGGCGAGGCGAGTCGGCGCGCCATGTTACGATTCTGCCGACAATTCGGCCCATGCCGGCTTCCATCTTTTTGCTATTTAAGGACAACACAAACGTGCACACCGAAATCACGCGGGCGCCGTTCGGGATCTTGCCCGGCGGTGCGCAAGTCAGCCGATTCACGCTCACGAATGCCAACGGCATGGCCGTCAGGATCCTGGATTTCGGCGGGATCATCCAGGAAATCCACGTCCCCGACCGCGATGGCCGCATGGCCGACGTGGCGCTCGGTTTCGATACGCTCGAACCTTATCTCACCGACAGCCCCTACTTCGGCGCACTGGTGGGACGCTACGGCAACCGGATCGCCAAGGGGCGCTTCGTGCTGGACGGGCAGGAATATCAATTACCCATCAACAATGGCGAGAACAGCCTGCATGGCGGCGAGACCGGTTTCGACAAGGCGCTGTGGGCGGCCGAGATCGAGGGCGGCACCCTGGTGCTGCGCCACCGCAGCCTTGATGGCGACCAGGGCTACCCGGGCAATCTGGACGCCACCGTGCGCTACAGCCTGAGCGACGACAACGCGATCGTCGTGCATTTCCACGCCGTCACCGACAAGCCGACACCGGTCAACCTGACCCAGCACAGCTATTTCAACCTGCATGGCGTTGCGCCCGGCGCGGGCGACATCCTCGACCACGTGATGACGATCGACGCCGACCGCTTCGTCCCGGTCGACGCCGGCGCCATCCCGCTGGGCGCGCTGGCCCTGGTCGCCGGCACCCCCTTCGACTTCCGCCGGCCGTACACGATCGGCGAACGCATCGGCCAGCCGGACCCGCAGCTGGAACACGGCACCGGCTACGACCACTGCTGGGCGCTGAACCGCGCCGCCGGCGAGCACGGGCTCACGCGCGCGGTGCATGTGCTGGAACCGGCTTCCGGGCGGGTGCTGGAACTGTGGACCCAGGAGCCGGGCGTGCAGTTTTATAGCGGTAACTTCCTGGACGGGACGGTGGCGGGGAAGGGTGGAAACGCCTACGCCTTCCGCAGTGGCTTCGCGATCGAGCCCCAGCACTTCCCGGATTCGCCGAACCAGCCGGCGTTTCCGAACACGATACTGCGGCCCGGGGAGGTGTATGAGACTGAGTCGCGGTTCAAATTCTCGGTGGAAAAGTAGATTCACCGAGACCTATTTATAAGCGTCAGCGCCCCGTCGCCCCTGCGAAGGCAGGGGCCAAAGTTCGTGGCAAGTCGCCAGCGCTTAAGGCTGATTGCAAAACTTGGGTTCCTGCCTGCGCAGGAACGACGGGCTGGCGATACCAAAAAAGATATCAATAATGCGCAAAAATTGATTGGAAAGATATCTCCTTCCTCCCTAAACTTCCTCCATCGCTGAGCTGGCCGCCACGCTGTCCAGCCACATAAAGACGACAGAGGAGATCAGATGTCCGAGACCAAACAAAAGCCCAAGCTGCGTTCCGCGGAATGGTTCGGCACCCAGGACAAGAACGGCTTCATGTACCGGAGCTGGATGAAGAACCAGGGTATCCCCGACCACGAATTCCAGGGCAAGCCGATCATCGGCATCTGCAACACCTGGTCCGAACTGACCCCCTGCAACGCCCATTTCCGCAAACTCGCCGAACACGTCAAGCGCGGCATCCTCGAAGCCGGCGGTTTCCCGGTCGAGTTCCCGGTGTTCTCCAACGGCGAATCCAACCTGCGCCCGACCGCCATGCTGACCCGTAACCTGGCCAGCATGGACGTCGAGGAATCCATCCGCGGCAACCCGATGGATGGCGTGGTGCTGCTGGTCGGCTGCGACAAGACCACCCCGGCCCTGCTGATGGGCGCGGCCAGCGTCGACGTCCCGGCCATCGTCGTGACCGGCGGGCCGATGCTGAACGGGAAGCTGAACGGCAAGGACATCGGCTCCGGCACCGCCGTCTGGCAGTTGCACGAGCAGGCCAAGGGCGGCCAGATCACGATGCACGACTTCCTCGCCGCCGAAGCCGGCCACTCGCGCTCGGCCGGCACCTGCAACACCATGGGCACCGCCTCGACCATGGCCTGCATGGCCGAGGCGCTCGGCACCTCGCTGCCGCACAATGCCGCCATTCCGGCCGTCGACGCGCGCCGCTACGTGCTGGCCCACATGTCCGGCATGCGCATCGTCGAGATGGTCAACGAAGACCTGCGCCTCTCGAAGATCCTCACGCGCGAGAACTTCGAGAACGCGATCCGCGTGAACGCCGCGATCGGCGGGTCGACCAACGCCGTGATCCACCTGAAGGCGATCGCCGGCCGCATCGGCGTCGAGCTCGAGCTGGACGACTGGTCGAAGATCGGCCGCGGCACCCCGACCATCGTCGACCTGCTGCCCTCGGGGCGCTACCTGATGGAAGAGTTCTATTATGCGGGCGGCCTGCCGGGCGTGATCCGGCGCCTGGGCGAGGGCGGCCTGCTGCCGCACAAGGATGCGCTCACCGTCAACGGCAAGACCCTGTGGGACAACAACCGGGACGCGCCGATCTACAACGACGAAGTGATCCGCAAGCTCGACACCCCGCTGATCGACGACGGCGGCATCTGCATCCTGCGCGGCAACCTGGCGCCGCGCGGCGCGGTACTGAAGCCCTCGGCGGCGTCGCCCCACCTGATGACCCACCGCGGCCGCGCCGTCGTGTTCGAGGACTTCGACCACTACAAGGCGCGCATCATCGACCCGGACCTGGACGTCGACGAGAACTCGGTGCTGGTGATGAAGAACTGCGGCCCGAAGGGCTACCCGGGCATGGCGGAAGTCGGCAACATGGGCCTGCCGCCCAAGCTGCTGGCACGCGGCATCACCGACATGGTGCGCATCTCGGACGCGCGCATGAGCGGCACGGCCTACGGCACCGTGGTGCTGCACGTGGCGCCGGAAGCGATGGCCGGCGGACCGCTGGGCATCGTGCGCGACGGCGACTACATCGAACTCGATTGCGCCAACGGGCGCCTGCACCTGGACGTGCCGGATGCGGAGATCACGGCGCGCCTGGCCGACCGCGCGGAGACGCAGGTCGAGGCGCCGCGCAGCGGTTACGCGGGGCTCTATCTGCAGCACGTGCTGCAGGCGGACGATGGCTGCGATTTCGATTTCCTGGTCGGGTGCCGGGGTTCCGCGGTACCGAAGCATTCGCACTGATCCGGGAGACGACACCATGCTGCTCATCCAGTACACCACCCCGGCCGGCGAACGCCGCGTCGGCATCCTCGACGGCGACGCCGTCACCCCGCTCGGCGGCTACACTTCGACCCTGGAACTGGCCAGGGCCGCCATCGCGCGCGGCACTGGCCTTGCGGACGTCGCGCAGGCCGTTGCGGGAGAAGCCGTCGAATCATATGAAGCCATCGCAAGCGAGCGCCGCCTGCTGCCGCCGCTCGACCACCCGGATCCCGCCCACTGCTACGTCACCGGCACCGGCCTGACCCACCTGGGCAGCGCCGACACGCGCGACGCCATGCACAAGAAGATCGGCGGCGACGTCGAGACCCTGTCCGACTCCATGAAGATGTTCCGCATGGGCGTCGAAGGCGGCAAGCCGCAGGGCGACACCGCCGGCGTGCAGCCGGAATGGTTCTACAAGGGCGACGGCTCGATCGTGCGCGCCGGCGGCCAGGCCCTCGACATGCCGGACTTCGCCCTCGACGGCGGCGAGGAACCGGAAATCGCCGGCCTGTACCTGATCGGCGCGGACGGCCAGCCCTGGCGTCTCGGTTTCGCCCTCGGCAACGAGTTCTCGGACCACGTGACCGAGCGCCAGAACTACCTGTACCTGGCCCACTCCAAGCTGCGCAGCTGCGGCGTCGGCCCGGCCCTGCGCGTGGGCGACTTGCCGGCCCACGTGGCGGGCGTCTCGCGCATCCTCGATGAAGCCGGCCAGGTGCGCTGGGAAAAGGCCTTCGTGTCGGGCGAGGAGAACATGTCGCACACCATCGCCAACCTCGAACACCACCACTTCAAGTACGGCCTGTTCAAGCGCCCGGGCGACGTCCACATCCACTTCTTCGGCACCGCCACGCTGAGCTTCGCCGACCAGGTGCGGGTGCGCGCCGGCGACACCTTCGAGATCGAATCCCCGGCCTTCGGCCCCGCGCTGCGCAATCCGCTGGCGGTCACCGGCGGCGGGTTCGCGAAGGTGAAGGCACTATGAGCACGGGCAAACTGGCCCGGTATGCCAGCCTGGAAGGCAAGCGGATCTTCGTGACGGGCGGCGGCAGCGGGATCGGCGAGGCGATCGTCGCCGCCTTCGTCGACCAGGGCGCGGTGGTCGCCTTCGTCGACATCCTGCGCGAGGACAGCGAAGCGCTGGTGGCGCGCCTGGCGGGGACCGGCGCGCACGATCCGGTGTTCCGCCCCTGCGACATCACCGACATCCCGGCGCTGCAGGCCACGATGGCGGACCTGGCGGCGGAACTCGGCGACTTCGACGTCATCGTCAACAACGCCGCCAACGACCAGCGCCACCAGATCGGCGAAGTCAGCGTCGACTATTTCGACGAACGCATCGCCATCAACCAGCGCCCGCTGTTCTTCACGGTGCAGGCCGCGCTCGACGGCATGAAGCGCAGGGGCGGCGGCTCGGTCATCAATTTCAGCTCGATGTCCTGGCATGCCAAGAACCCGAACTACCCGATCTACGCCGCTACCAAGGCCGCGGCCATCGGCCTGACTCGCTGCCTGGCGCGCGACCTCGGCAAGTTCAACATCCGCGTCAACGCCGTCACCCCGGGCTGGGTCATGACCCAGCGCCAGGTCGATTTGTGGCTGGACGAGGCCGGCGAAGCCGAGATCCGCCGCGCGCAGTGCCTGCCGGGCAAGCTGATGTCCGAGGACATCGCGGCCATGGTGCTGTTCCTGGCGGCCGACGACAGCAAGATGTGCACGGCGCAGGATTTCGTGGTCGACGCGGGCTGGACCTGATTCGTACGCGCCGCGGCAAAAACGTCATTCCCGCGAAAGCGGGAATCCAAAGGTCGCGAGAGGGGGAGCCTCGGCATGGGTTCCCGCTTTCGCGGGAACGACGAGCAGGTAGAGTTTCTCTAGCCATCGCCATCATGACCAAATTCGCTCCATTCGCACTGCTGCTGGCCACGCCAGCCATCTACGCCGCGCCGCTCACCAGCCCCGACCGCCACATCAGCGTCGACGTCCGGGTCACGCCCGCAAGGACGCTGGAATACAGCATCCAGCGCGACGGCCGCGCCGTCATCCTGCCGTCCCGCCTCGGCCTGCAGCTCGAAGGCGCCGATTTCAGCAAGGACCTGGCCCTGGCCGCCACCTCGCCCGTCAAGCCGGTGGCCGAGGACTACGAACTCGCCACCGGCAAGAAGCGCCGCATCGGCTACCGCGCCAACGAGCAGGTGCTCACGGTCCGCAACGCCAGGGGCCAGGCCATGGACCTGGCTTTCCGCGTCTCGAACGACGGCGTCGCCTTCCGTTACCTGGTGCGCGATGCCGGCCTTTCGCCCAAGACCTTCACTGCGGAAGAGACCAGCTTTGCTTTTGATGCGAACGCCAAAGCCTGGCTGCAGCCGATGTCGGTCGCCCAGACCGGTTTCGCCAACACCAACCCGTCCTACGAAGAGCACTACCGGCGCGAGATCGCGGTCGGCACGCCGTCGCCGCTGGCCGCCGGCTGGGTGTTCCCGGCCCTGTTCCGCAGCGGCGACACCTGGGTCGCCCTGAGCGAGGCGAACCTGGACGGCAGCTGGCACGCTTCGCGCCTGCAGGCAGATTCCACCGGCGGCGTTTACAAGGTGGGCGTGCCGATGGCGCCGGAAGTCTTCACCGGTGGCGGCCTGCTGGCGCAAAGCCGCGGCGAGCTGGTCTCGCCCTGGCGCGTGATTGCGCTGGGCAGCCTGGCCACCGTGGTCGAGTCGACGCTGGGCACCGACCTGGCCGCGCCCGCGATCCCTTTCGACGCGGCGCGTGTCAAACCGGGCCACGCGTCCTGGAGCTGGGCGCTGCTGAAGGACGACGCGACCGTGTTCGAGGTGCAGAAGCGCTTCATCGACTACGCCGCCGACATGCGCTGGGACTACACCCTGGTCGACGCCGACTGGGACCGCAAGATCGGCTACGACAAGCTGGGCGAACTGGCCCGCTACGCCGCAGCCAAGGGCATTGGCCTGCTGGCCTGGTACAACTCGTCCGGTCCATGGAACCAGACCGTGATGTCCCCCAAGAGCACACTGCTCACGCACGAACAGCGCGTGCTCGAGTTCGCGCGCCTGGCGCAGCTGGGCATCAAGGGCGTGAAGATCGACTTCTTCGGTGGCGACGGCCGCTCGATGATCGGGTACTACGTCGACATCCTGAACGATGCGGCCAGCGCCGGCCTGCTGGTGAACTTCCACGGCGCCACGCTGCCGCGCGGCTGGTCGCGCACCTACCCGAACCTGATGACCGCCGAAGCCATCCGCGGCCTCGAATTCACCACCTTCACCCAGGACGACGAGGACGCGGTGCCCGAGCACGCGGCCATGCTGCCGTTCACGCGCAACCTGTTCGACCCGATGGACTTCACGCCGATGGTGTTCGGCGACATCCCGAAGATCCGCCGCGTGACGCGCAACGGCTTCGAGCTGGCCGAGTCGGTGCTGTTCCTGTCCGGGATCCAGCACTTCGCCGAAACGCCCGAGGGCATGGCGACGGCGCCCGGCTATGTGAAGGATTTCCTGCGCGAGCTGCCGCGCAGCTGGGACGACGTGAAATTCGTCGACGGCTACCCCGGCCGCCACGCCGTCATCGCGCGCAGGAGCGGCAACGCCTGGTACGTGGCCGGCTTCAACGCGGGCCTGCAAGACCTGGCGCTGGACCTCGACCTCGGCTTCCTGGCCGGCAGGGAAGGGCAAGTCATCACCGATGGTGCCGGCGAACGCGCCTTCACGCAGATGCCGCTATCGGGCGGCAAGGCGCGCATCAGCATCAAGCCGCGCGGCGGCTTCGTCGCCGTATTCAAGTAAATAGAATAAATCAAATAACGACATCAATAACACTGGAGACGACATGCACGCACTCAAGTCCACCGTCCTCGCGCTCGGCATCCTGGCAGCCGCAGTCTCATCTGCACCCGCATTCGCCCAGGTCAGCCTGAGCATCGACGCGGCGAAACCCGGCCCCGTCATCAACAAGAACGTGTACGGCCAGTTTGCCGAGCACCTGGGCACCGGCATCTACGAGGGCATGTGGGTCGGGCCGGAATCGAAGATCCCGAATACGCGCGGCTGGCGCAACGACGTGGTGGGCGCGCTGAAGGCGCTGCATGTGCCGCTGGTGCGCTGGCCGGGCGGCTGCTTCGCCGACGAATACCACTGGCGCGACGGCATTGGCCCGCGCGGCAAGCGGCCTGTGAAGGTCAACACCAACTGGGGCGGCGTCCCCGAGAACAATGCGGTCGGCACCCACGAATTCTTCGACCTGGTCGAGATGCTCGGCGCCGACGCCTACGTCAACGGCAACCTCGGCACCGGCACGCCGCAGGAGACGGCCGAGTGGGTCGAGTACATGACCTCCGAGGGCAAATCCTCGCTGGCCGAACTGCGCGCGAAGAACGGCCACCCGGCGCCGTTCAAGGTCGCCTATTTCGCGGTCGGCAACGAAGCCTGGGGCTGCGGCGGCAACATGAAGCCCGAGTACTACGCCAGCCTGTACAACCACTACCGCACCTTCATCAAGGCGCCGCCGCAGAACCGCCCCAAACTGATCGCCAGCGGAGGCAACGACGAGAACACGACATGGACCGACGTCTTGAGCCGCGACGCCGGCCGCGGCACCGACGGCATCAGCTTCCACTACTACACGCTGCCGACCGGGAAATGGGACAAGAAGGGCGCCGCCGTCGGCTTCCCGGAAAGCGAATGGTTCTCGACCATGGCGGGCACCCTGCGCATGGATGAATTCATCCGCAAGAACGTCGCCGTCCTCGACAAGAACGACCCGCAGAAGAAGATCGGCTTCTACGTCGACGAATGGGGCACCTGGTACGACGTCGAACCGGGCACCAACCCGGGCTTCCTGTTCCAGCGTAACACCCTGCGCGACGCCGTGGTGGCGGCGCTCAACTTCAACATCTTCCACGCCCACGCCGACCGCGTGCGCATGACCAACATCGCCCAGATGGTCAACGTGCTGCAAGCCATGATCATCACCGACAAGGACCGGATGCTCCTGACGCCGACCTACTACGCCTACCAGATGTACGTGCCCTTCCAGGACGCGACCTCGTTGCCGGTGACCCTGTCGAACAACAGCACCTACAGCATGAACGGCAAGGGTGTCCCAGGCATCAGCGCCTCGGCCGCGCGCGGCAAGGACGGCAAGCTGTACGTGGCGCTGGTCAACGCCAACCCTTCACAGGCGACCGACGTCAGCATGGACATCCCCGGCCAGATGGTGGCCAGCGTGCGCGGCCAGGTCCTGACGGCCGACGCCATGGACGCCCACAACACCTTCGACAAGCCGCAAGCCATCAAGCCGGCGCCGTTCAGCGCCAGCGCCGCCGGCGGCAAGCTGACCGTCAAGGTGCCGGCGAAAGCGGTGATGGTGTTCGCAGTAGAAGGCTGATGACGCGCACTTCGGCGGATGCCGCGTTATCGGCGGCATCACGGGTAGGGTGGGCGCGGCCGGCGTCGGCACGCCGTGCCCACGCGGCGATACGCGCCGCGTGTATTGCCGCGCTGGCAATCGGCACGCCCGCCCACGCCACCCAGGTCCCCGTCCACGACCCGGTGATGGCCAGGGAAGCCGGCACATACTACGTCTTCAGCACCGGCCCCGGCATCCGCATGTTCAGCTCCACCGACATGCTGAACTGGCAGCCGCAAGACCGCATCTTCAAAACCGACCCCACCTGGGCCAAAGCCGTGGCCCCCGGCTTCGACGGCAACATCTGGGCGCCCGACATCCAGCACCACAAGGGCCGCTGGCTGCTGTACTACTCGGTCTCCAGCTTCGGCAAGAACACCTCCGGCATCGGCGTCACGGCCAACGCCATCCTCGACCCGACATCGCCCGCCTACCGCTGGGAAGACCAGGGCATGGTCGTCCAGTCGGTACCCGGGCGCGACCTGTGGAATGCGATCGACCCCAACGTGGTCGAGGATGAGAATGGCACGGGCTGGCTCGCCTTTGGCTCCTTCTGGTCCGGCATCAAGCTGGCCAGGCTCGACGCCAGCTGGACCAGGCTGGCCGACCCGCAGGAATGGCATACCATCGCCCGCCGCGAGCGCCCGGCCTTCACACCGGACGAACGCGGCGGCGGCGCCGAAATCGAAGCGCCCTTCATCTTCAAGAAGGCAGGCTGGTACTACCTGTTCGTCTCCTGGGGCCTGTGCTGCCAGGGCGCGAAGAGCACCTACCACGTGGTCGTCGGCCGCTCCCGGACCGTGATCGGGCCCTACGTCGACCGCGCCGGCCAGGACATGGCGGCGGGCGGCGGCACCCTCGTCGTCAAGGGCGACCAGGACTGGCAAGCCCTCGGCCACAACAGCGCCTACTCTTTCGAGGGCAAGGACTGGCTGGTGCTGCACGCCTACGAGACCGCGGACCGCTACAAGTCGAAGCTGAAGCTGCTCGAGATGAAGTGGGACAAGGTGGGCTGGCCGGTGGTCGACCCCGCCGACCTGAATCGCTACCAGAGCAAGCGCCTGCCATGAACGCCAAACGCATCGCCGCCATACTGTTTATATTGGTAGGCGCCTCCGCCCAGGCCGCCGACCTGTTCCCGCTGCGCGACGTGCGCCTCGGACCGAGCCCCTTCCTCGACGCCCAGGCCACCGACCTGAACTACCTGATGGCGATGGATCCCGACCGCCTGCTCGCGCCCTTCCTGCGCGAAGCCGGCTTGCCGATCAAGCAGCCCAGCTACGGCAACTGGGAATCGTCGGGGCTGGATGGGCACATGGGCGGGCACTACCTGTCCGCGCTGGCGCTGATGCATGCGTCCACGGGCGACCCCGAAGTCTTGAGGCGCCTGAACTACTTCATTGCGGAGCTGAAGCGCGCGCAGGAGGCGAATGGCGACGGCTACCTGGGCGGCATCCCCGGGGGCCGCGCAGCCTGGCGCGACGTCGCCGAAGGCAGGCTGAAGGCCGACAGCTTTTCCGTCAACGGCAAATGGGTCCCCTGGTACAACCTGCACAAGGTCTACGCCGGCCTGCGCGATGCCTACCGCTACGCCGGCAACGAGGATGCGCGCGTGATGCTGATCGCCTTGTCCGACTGGGCGCTGCGCCTGACCAGCCACTTGAGGGACGCGCAGATGCAGACCATGCTGAAGAGCGAGCATGGCGGCATGAACGAGGTGCTGGCCGACGTCTACGGGATGACCGGCGAGCGCAAGTACCTGGACCTGGCGCTGAAGTTTTCGCACCAGGCCGTGCTGCGGCCTTTGGAAAAGGGCGAGGACAAGCTCACCGGCCTGCACGCCAACACGCAGATCCCGAAGGTGATCGGCTTCCAGCGCATCGGCGAACTGTCCGGCGACAAGGCGATGTCGCACGCGGCCGAATTCTTCTGGCAGACCGTGGTCGAGCATCGCACGGTGGCCATCGGCGGCAACAGCGTCAAGGAGCACTTCCACGACGAAAAGGACTTCAGCCCGATGATCGAAGAGGTGGAGGGGCCGGAGACCTGCAACACCTACAACATGCTCAAGCTGAGCGAGGCGCTGTTCCTGGCGAAGCCGGAGGTGCGCTATGCCGATTACTACGAGCGCGCGCTGTACAACCACATCCTGGCGTCCGAGCGCCCCGGCAGCGGCGGCTTCGTCTACTTCACGCCGATGCGGCCGAATCACTACCGCGTCTATTCGCAGGTGGACAAGGCGATGTGGTGCTGCGTCGGCTCGGGCATCGAGAGCCATGCGAAATATGGGGAGTTCATCTACGCGCACGACAAGGATGCGCTGTACGTGAATCTGTTCATCCCGTCGACGTTGAAGTGGCGCGAAAAGGGCATCCAGCTCACGCAGGCGAACAGCTTCCCGGACCAGGCGGGCACGCGCATCACGGTCGATGGCGATGCGCGCTTCACGATGAAGATCCGTTATCCGGCCTGGGTTGCGGCCGGCAAGCTGGCGGTGCGCGTGAACGGGCGGCCTGTGCGTGTCGACGCCGCGCCCGGCAGTTATGTGAGTCTTGATCGCACTTGGAAGCAGGGCGACCGCGTCGACGTCAGCCTGCCGATGACCACGCGCCTCGAGCAGATGCCGGACAAGTCGAAGTTCTACGCCGTGCTGCACGGCCCCATCGTGCTGGCGGCCAAGACCAACCCCTTCCCGACCGAGCACCTGGACTTTTTCGCCGACGATACACGCATGGGGCATATCGCCAAGGGCCAGGTCTGCCCGCTGGAGGCGGCGCCGACGTTTGTCTCGGACAGCACGGACTTCATCAAGCGCTTCAAGCCGGTGGCGGGCAGGCCGCTGACCTTCACCGCACCGGCGGGGCTGGTGCAGGGCGGGGTGGGCACGTCGCTTGAATTCATTCCCTTCTTCCGGCTGCACGATGCGCGCTATGCCGTCTACTTTCCGCAGTCGACGCCGGGCGAGTATGCGCGCCTGCGTGCCGAGAATGCAGCCAGGGAAGCCGAGCGGCTGGCACTGGATGCGCGGACCATCGACCAGGTGGCGCCGGGGGAGCAGCAGCCGGAGGCGGATCACTTCTTCAAGGGGGAGGGTGTGGAGGCTGGGGTGACCAAGGGGCGGCACTGGAGAAGGGCGTCGCAGTGGTTCAGTTACCAGTTGAGCGATCCGAAGCGGGAGGCGAAAACGCTGCAACTCCGCTTTGCGCGTGCGGACGGCGGCAAGCGCCTCGATGTCGTGGTGAACGGGCGGCGCATCGCCGAGATCGAGCTGGCGAAAGACGCTGCGCAGGACTTCTATACGCGCGATGTCGCGCTGCCGGCCGACCTCACGGCAAACGCGAACGGCAAGCTCGAGGTGACGTTCCTCGCGCGCGAGCGCTCACCGACTGCTCGGCTATACGGCCTGCGTTTGCTACGATGACGGTGAACAGTCCGCGTAGTTGACCCAGTATTGGAAAGGCCATGGAAACCGATTTGCCGCTCTCTATCATCGAACTGGTCAAACAGGTCGAGGCGCTGGAAGATTACGAAGTGGCGGCGGATGCGCTGCTGGCATTGTCCCGGCGCGACCCTGCCACGTGCGCGCGCCTGGCCTTGCGGATCCTGGCGGCTGGACTGGGCGATGTCTATTTGCGCGCATCCGCTTTTGCTATGCTGTATGGATGCGTTCGAGACGTGGCGTTCGACTACATTCATCGGCATGCGCGTGACTGCGAGCCCTACGTGTTTGCCGCGATGCTGGACCAGGTCGTCGACGATGTCGGCATACTGCAGGAATCCGTCGCGCTGCAAAGGGCGGTACGGTATTTGAAGCCCATCGTGGCGCTGAGGGCGCACGAGGATGCGCCTGGTCTGGCGCGCATTGTCGCTGACTTTTACCGCTACTACGGTGATCAGGATGCTGCAGCCGGCTAGATCCATCAAGGCATTTTTGATGTCAAAAATGGTATTGCATCCGTCAAAAAATTGATTGGATGAGTATCCCACTCTGGTCTAGTATTGTGTAACAACAATACCGGAGACAACGTGATGCCGTTCACCCGCAGGTTCCTCCTGGGCGCCGCCATGCTGGCAGCATGCAGCGCCACCCTCCCGGCCTTCGCCGCCAAGCCCCTCACCATCGGCTTCTCCCAGGTCGGCGCCGAAAGCGAATGGCGCACCGCCAACACCGCGTCGATCAAGGCCGCGGCCAGGCAGTCCGGCGTCAACCTGAAGTTCGCCGACGCCCAGCAGCAGCAACAGAACCAAGTCAAGGCGATCCGCTCCTTCATCGCCCAGCGCGTCGACGTGATCGCGTTCTCGCCGGTGGTGGAGACCGGCTGGGAAACCGTGCTGCGCGAAGCGAAGAACGCCAAAATTCCCGTGATCCTGACCGACCGCGCGGTCAAGGTCAGCGATCCTTCGCTGTACGTCAGCTTCATCGGCTCCGACTTCGTGGAAGAGGGCCGCCGCGCCGCGCGCTGGCTGGTGGACTACGCCAAGAAAAACCCGACCAAGCAGCTGAACATCGTCGAGCTGCAAGGCACGACCGGCGCCGCGCCGGCGAACGACCGCAAGAAGGGTTTTGCCGAAGTCATCGCCGGCAATCCGAAGATGAAGATCATCCGCTCGCAGACCGCGGACTTCACGCGCGCCAAGGGCAAGGAGGTGATGGAAGCCTTCCTCAAATCCGAGGGCAAGAACATCAACGTGCTGTACGCGCACAACGACGACATGGCGATCGGCGCGATCCAGGCGATCGAGGAAGCGGGCCTGAAGCCGGGCAAGGACATCGTCATCGTCTCGATCGACGGCGTGCGCGGGGCTTTTGAAGCCATGATGCAGGGTAAGCTGAACGCGACCGTCGAGTGCAATCCGCTGCTCGGGCCGACCTTGATGCAGACCGCGCAGGCGGTGGTGGCCGGCAAGCCGGTCGCGCGGCGCATCGTGGTGACCGAGGGCGTGTTCCCGGCCGAAGTCGCGGCGAAGGAATTCCCGAACCGGAAGTACTGAGCGCGCCATGACAATGGCCGCACGGCCCGTCCTCGAGGTGACGGGCATCCACAAGCAGTTCCCGGGCGTGAAGGCGCTGGCGGACGCCGGCCTGCGCCTGTACCCCGGCGAAGTCCATACGCTGATGGGCCAGAACGGCGCCGGCAAATCCACGCTGATCAAGGTGCTCACCGGCGTCTACCAGCCCGACAGCGGCAGCATCCGGCTGGAAGGCCGGGCCATCCAGCCGCGCTCCACCCAGGAGGCGCAGGCGCTGGGCATCAGCACCGTCTACCAGGAAGTGAACCTGTGCCCGAATTTGTCGGTGGCGGAAAACATCTTCATCGGACGCTATCCGCGCCGCTTCGGCATGGTCGACTGGCGTGCGATGCGGCGCCAGGCGGGCGAGTTGTTGAAGCGTTTGCAGATCGAGGTCGACGTCGCCAAGCCGCTGGCCGAATACCCCCTGGCGATCCAGCAGATGGTCGCCATCGCGCGCGCCCTGAACACCGATGCGCGCGTGCTGATCCTCGATGAACCGACCTCCAGCCTCGACGAAGCCGAGGTCCAGACCCTGTTCGGCGTGCTGCGCCGCCTGCGCGCGGAAGGCATGGCGATCCTGTTCGTCACGCACTTCCTGGATCAAACTTATGCGATCTCGGACCGCATCACGGTGATGCGCAATGGCGAGCGCGAAGGCGAGTACACCTGCGCCGAGCTGTCGCGCCTGGCCCTGGTGAACAAGATGATCGGCGCGGCGGTCGATACCGCGCCCGCCGATGCGCAGGAGGCCGGCACACAGGAGCATGCCAACAGCATCCAGGAACGCGGCGAGGTCTTCCTGAAGGCCGAGGGCATCGCGCGCAAGGGCGTCCTTCAACCAGTCGACCTGGAACTGCACCGCGGCGAACTGCTCGGCCTCGCGGGCCTGCTGGGTTCCGGCCGCACCGAGACCGCACGCCTGCTGTTCGGCGCCGACAAGGCGGACGACGGCGCCATCGAGGTCGAGGGCCGCCGCGTGAAGCTCGCCAATCCGCGCGACGCCATCGCGCAGGGCATCGGCTACTGTTCGGAAGACCGCAAGCACGAAGGTGCGATCCTGCCGCTGTCGGTGCGCGAGAACCTGATCCTGGCCTTGCAGGCGCGGCAGGGTATCTGGCGCGCGATTCCATTGAAACGCCAGCAGCAGCTGGCCACGGACTACGTCAAATGGCTGGGCATCAAGACCGCCAGCATCGAGACCCCGATCGGTTCGCTCTCGGGCGGCAACCAGCAGAAGGTGCTGCTGGCACGCTGGCTCGCCACCGACCCGGGCCTCTTGATCCTCGACGAACCGACGCGCGGCATCGACGTGCGCGCCAAGCAGGAAATCATGGATTACGTGAGTAACTTGTGCCGCAAGGGCATGTCGATTTTGTTCATCTCGTCCGAGCTGCCGGAAGTGCTGCGCGTGTCCGACCGCATGGTGGTCATGCGCGACCGCAAGGCCTGCGGCGAGTACCGGCGCGGTGAGCTCGACGAGAGCTCGGTGCTGGGCGTCATTGCTGGAGAAGCCGCAGGAGAGAGCGCATGAACACGCGCGTCGATCCCACGCTCACCAAACCGGCGCAGGCGGCGGGTTCGCTGCGCACGGTCCTGCTCCAGCACCCGCTGCTGCGCCCAAGTGCCGCGCTGCTGGTCCTGCTGCTGTTCGATGCCTTCCTGGTGCCGGGCTTCTTCCGCCTCGAGATCAAGGATGGCCACCTGTACGGCGCCCTGGTCGACATCCTGAACCGCGCGGCGCCGCTGATGCTGGCGGCGCTCGGCATGACGCTGGTGATCGCCACGCGCGGCATCGACATCTCGGTGGGCGCGGTGGTGGCGCTGTCCGGTACCGTCGCCGCGATGCTGATCGGCGGCACCATGGTGATGAACAACGGCGCGCCCGAATACGTGGCGAATACGCCGATGGGCACGGCGCTGGCGGCGGCCATCGGCGTGGCGCTGCTGTGCGGCTTGTGGAACGGCGTGCTGGTGGCCGGGATCAAGCTGCAGCCCATCGTCGCGACCCTGATCCTGATGGTGGCCGGGCGCGGCCTGGCCCAGCTGCTGACCGACGGGCAGATCGTCACGGTCTACTACCAGCCCTACTTCTTCCTCGGCAGCGGGTATTTGTTCGGCTTGCCGTTCTCGCTGTACGTGGTGGCGGCGGTGTTCGCGCTGACCATGCTGCTCATGAAGAAGACGGCGCTGGGCCTGTTCATCCAGGCGGTCGGCATCAATCCGGTGGCGGCGCGCCTGGCGGGCCTGCGCACGGCCACGCTGCTGATCTTCGTGTACGTGTTCTGCAGCGCCTGCGCCGGCATGGCGGGGCTGCTGGTCACTTCGAACATCAAGAGCGCGGACGCCAACAATGCCGGCCTGCTGCTCGAGCTGGACGCGATCCTGGCCGTCACGCTGGGCGGCACCTCGCTCGCGGGCGGCAAGTTCAGCCTGGTGGGCAGCATGATCGGCGCGCTGATCATCCAGACGCTGACCTACACCATCTATTCGCTGGGCGTGCCGCCCGAGGTGAACATGGTGGTGAAGGCGGTGGTTGTCTTCATCGTCTGCATGTCGCAGTCGTCCGAGTTCCGGCAACTGACGCACAAGATAAGCAAGCGGAGGCCCGCATGAGCGCCATGATCCTCAAAGGCGCGCGCGGCCTGTCCGGCGCGCCCTGGTTCACGTCCCTGGTGACGGTGGTCCTGCTGGTGGCCATGCTGGGCATCGGCGGGGCCGCGTATCCGGGCTTCCTGTCGCTGCAGGTGATCTTCAACCTGCTGATCGATAATGCGTACCTAGTAGTGATCGCGATCGGCATGGGCTTCGTGATCCTGTCCGGCGGGATCGACCTGTCGGTGGGTTCGGTGCTGGCGCTGTCGACGATGATCACGGCCTGGCTGCTGCAGACGGCGCATTGGCATCCCGCCCTCGCCATCGTCGCGGTGCTGGTGCTGGGCGCGCTGTTCGGCGCATGCCAGGGCTTCATCATCCACCTGTTCAAGCTGCAGCCCTTCATCGTCACGCTGGCCGGCATGTTCCTGGCGCGCGGGATCTGCTATCTGATCAGCACCGAGTCGATCACCATCGACCAGCCCTTTTTCGCGGCCGTTTCGCAGACCCAGATTCCCATCCTTGGCGGCTTCCTGTCGCCGGGGGCGGTCATCGCGCTGGTGGTGCTGCTGCTGGCGGTCTGGCTGGCGCACTTCACGGCTTTCGGACGCGCGGTGTACGCGGTCGGCGGCAACGAGCAGTCGGCGGCGATGATGGGCTTGAACGTCGGGGCGACCCGCGTCGGCGTGTACGCGCTGTCCGGTTTCTGCGCGGCGCTGGGCGGGGTGCTGTTCTCGTTCTACATGCTGTCCGGGTACGGGCTGCACGGGCAGGGGATCGAGCTGGATGCGATCGCGGCCGTCGTCATCGGCGGCACCCTGCTGAGCGGCGGCTACGGCTACATCGCCGGGGCACTGTCGGGCGTGCTGGTGCTGGGTGCGATCCAGACCCTGATCGCCTTCGACGGCACGCTCAGCTCGTGGTGGACGAAGATCGTGATCGGCGGCCTGCTGTTCGTGTTCTGCGTGGTGCAGCGGCTGATGGGCGGCCGCAGAGGCTGATACCCCAAGGGCTGATATCCTATGCTGATGGACTCGAACAATCCGAACTGGTTTCTCAAGGCGCGCCTCAAGACGCGCCAGCTGCTGCTCTTGATCGCCATCGACGACTACCGCAACATCCACCGCGCGGCCGACGAGCTGCACATGACCCAGCCGGCGGCCTCCAAGCAGATCAAGGACCTGGAGGAGATGCTGGAGGTGCGGCTGTTCGAGCGCCTGCCGCGCGGGATGGAGCCGACCATCTACGGCGAGACCATGATCCGCCACGCGCGCATGGCCCTGACCAGCCTGGCGCTGGCGCACGACGACATCCTCACGCTCAAGTCCGGGCTGTCCGGGCAGGTCGAGGTCGGGGTGATCATGGCGCCGGCGATGTCGCTGCTGCCGCGCGCGATCGCGCACGTCAAGGAAACCGCGCCGCTGCTGCGCATCGGGGTGCAGCTCGAGACCAGCAACGTCCTGCTCGACAAGCTGCAGCACGGGACGCTGGACTTCATGATCGGCCGCATCTTCGACACCATCGACACCTCGGGTCTGATCTACGAGGAGCTGACCGAGGAGCCGGCCTGCGCGGTCGTGCGTCCGGGTCATCCGCTGCTGGACACCGCCCGGCTGGCATTGCAGGACATCGCGCCGCTGCCCTGGATCCTGCCGCCGCACGGCAGCATCCTGCGCTACCGCTTCGACATGATGTTCCGCCGCGCCGGCCTGGAGCCCCCAAGCAACGTGGTCGACACCACCGCCATGCTGGTCGTCACGGCGCTGCTGCAGCAGACCGATTCGCTGCACGTGATGCCGCTCGAGGTGGCGCGCTACTACGCCTCGCTGAACGTGGTGCATATCCTGCCGATCGAACTGCCCTGCAAGATGGATGCCTTCGGCATCATCCGCCAGCGCGACCATTTGCTGTCGCCGGGGGCCGAACTGCTGCTGGGCGCGGTGCGGGCGGCCGCGGCCGAGATCTATTGATGATCGTTTTCGCATGAAACTGTTGTTTCAAACCCGTAAAATCGAAAATAATTGCTCTGTGTTAATTTTTATCCATTGAGTAAATACCATACTCAGCCGTAAATTGCTGGTGGGCGCAAAAACCTGCGGGGTATGCGCACGGGTCGGATTCATGCGGAGATAAAAATGAACATCACAAACCTAAAAATCGGAACGCGGCTTGCCGTCGGCTTCGGCGCGGTCTGCGCCGCATTGGTCTTCATGGTCGGGCAGGGTACGGTCATGCTGGGCAAGATCAACGAGGGCACCGACGAAATCGTCAACAAGCGCATGCCGCGCATCGATGCGCCGACGCGCATGCTGTCCGAAGTGAACGACGTCGCCATCGCGCTGCGCAACATGATGCTGAACGACGAGGCGTCGGACCGTGCCGCGCAGGTCGAGAAAATCGCGTCCTCTCGCAAGGCGGTCGACGCCATCTTCCAGCAGATGGAAGGCATGTTCCAGGACCCGAAGGCGCGGGCGGTGCTGGACAAGCAGCACGAGAGCAGCGCCCGCTACATGAAAGGCACGGATGACTTGCTGCGCCTGATCGCCGGCGGCGACGCCAAGGCCGCGAACACCTTCCTCATGAAGGAACTGCGTCCGGCGCTGCGCGCCCTGAAGGACGCCACCGCCGAGCAGATCCAGATCCAGAAGGACCTGGCCACGGCCAAGGCGCATGAGGCCCAGGCGACCTACGAACGCACCCGCAACCTGATGCTCGTGCTCGGCCTGGTGATCCTGGCCGCCGCCGCCGCGCTGGCGCGCTGGATCACGCTGTCGATCACGCGCCCGGTGCGCCAGGCGCTCGACGTCGCCAACGCCGTCGCCAGCGGCGACCTGACCAGCCGCGTCGAGGCCAGGGGCGACTGCGAAGTGGCCCAGCTGCTGAAGGCCCTGAAGTCGATGAACGAGCAGCTGGTGGCCACCGTGGGCACGGTGCGCTCGAGCACCGATGCCATCGCCACCGCCTCGTCGCAGGTGGCCGCCGGCAACCTGGACCTGTCCTCGCGCACCGAGCAGCAGGCCGGCTCGCTGGAAGAAACCGCATCCTCGATGGAAGAGCTGACCTCGACGGTCAAGCAGAACGCCGACAATGCGCGCCAGGCCAACACGCTGGCCGAGACCGCGGCCGGCGTGGCCGCGCGCGGCGGCCAGGTGATCCACGAAGTGGTGCAGACCATGGACCAGATCCACGCGGCGTCCGGCAAGATCGTCGACATCATCAGCGTCATCGACGGCATCGCCTTCCAGACCAATATCCTGGCGCTGAACGCGGCCGTGGAAGCGGCGCGCGCGGGCGAGCAGGGCCGCGGCTTTGCCGTGGTCGCGGGCGAGGTGCGCA
>Ga0265798_10002157_pt1 | contig 29271 bp, 42 predicted proteins | sample P3T30metagenome_FD_192430 | JGI IMG/M metagenome (GOLD analysis project Ga0265798, IMG submission 192430) | Plant litter microbial communities from East Loma Ridge, Irvine, California - P3 T30 | ecosystem: Environmental > Terrestrial > Plant litter > Unclassified | place: USA: California...
GCAATCTACAACGCCGTAACCAAGCGTGAGGCCAAGTGGCACCATGCACTAAACCAACAGAGAGTAGGCACTTGATGTACACTAAGGCACTGGCTGTAGCCCCGGGCGCAGGAATGCTTGCTATGACCGGCCCACTTGAGCTAGGATGGCTTCTAGTTGCAGGATTCACACTCGTATTCGCGGGGCTGGCACTGCTTCACATTCTGCCTCACTTCCGTAAGGCCAAGAATTAACTAAGAGAACGGAGTCGCAATGAGTACCGCAACCCTGCCCATTCTTCAGGCAATCGACGCGCTGATTGAGCGCGCTAACGAGCTGCACAAGGGTCTTCCTGAGGTGACCGTTGTGCTGGGCGCTGCTGGCTACACGAAGAAGAGTCAGGTGCACGGTCACTTTGCGCCTAACTCGTGGCGTACCGAGAAGGGTCAATACGATCACGAGCTGATGCTCTCTGGCGAATCGCTTAGGCGAGGCGCTGAGGAAACCCTCGGCACTCTGCTTCACGAGCTTGCACATGCTAAGGCCCATGCGGCTAAGGTCACTGACACGTCAAACAACGGGCGCTACCACAATAAGAAGTTCAAGGAGTTTGGCAACGAGCTGGGTCTTGAGCTTGAGAAGGTCGAGACAATCGGTTGGTCCAAGACTACCCTTGCTGAGGGAACTGCCGAGCTGTACAAGGATGGCCTTGACCTCCTGCGTGCAGCCCTAGTGAAGTACCGAGTTCCTAACTCGGAAAGCGGGGCAGCTACCAAGAAGCCTAAGAAGTTCCTGATGCAGTGCCCCGAATGTCTTGATCCTATCCAGATTACGAAGAAGTGGGGCGAGCGTCAGCAGTTCAATGTGTTCTGCCAGACACACGAGGTTGACTTCGAGTTTTACGAGGAAGACCCGGATGGCGAATAGCTATATTCACGCACAGGCGTCGGCCCGCCACTTCGGCGGGACCCCCGAGGATTACATCAAGATTCACGAGTGGATCGACCAGTTTAAGAGCGTGGTGGGGGATGTGCGACACCGTTCATTCCTGCACCACACTAAGGGCCCCTGGATGGCCCAGGAAGTATTCGGGCACTACATTGAGGTGTATGATGCCAAGAAGGAACGCACGATCAAGGTCATGGTCCGAGATGTGGCTGAGAATCACATTGTAGAAGACCTAGGCTTTCTTCCAAGCCCGGACGACTGGGTTTCCTGCATGGAGTGCAAGGTCTGGATGGGCGGCAAGAAAAACAAGTACATCGGTCGTGAAGAGCTGAGGGAAGCGACCGTCTCTGTATACAACCCCTCACGAATCACTAATGGAGGCAACTAATGAGCAACGAGAACCTGAAGATCGACCGACCCATTGAGGGTGACATTACCCGCTACACCGGTAGCGAGCGTGTGGAGCAGGGCACTGCTGCCGAGTTCCTTGCAGCTCTCGACGCAGTTCTGAGCATCGAGGGCGTCGATTCTGTGCGCTGGGACCAGTACACGCCGTACTTTAACGACGGTGACCCCTGTGAGTTCGGAGTCAACGAGCGCGGTGTCAAGTTCGTTGACGGTGACGATGAGGCTGGTGACTACGAGGACGGGTACGTTGGAACCTGGGCGCTGACGTATGCCAGCAACAGCGGATACCCCTACCGTCCCGAGAACGTTACGGATGAGCAGACTGCGGCCCTTGTCGCTGCCGAGCTGAACTTTGACCGGTTCGAGGACGTGCTCCGCGAAAACTTTGGCGACCCGGCAGAGGTTACGGCCACCAAGGATGGATTCAGCGTCGAGTATTACGAGAACGACTAATTTAACCAAATAGCTTGACCTGATAGCCCGAGTCGATTAGACTCGGGCTATCGGCATTTACGAGAGACTTTGGAGGAAGATAATGACTGAACTGATCCTTACCCGCGGGGTTCCCGCCAGTGGCAAGAGCACCTGGGCCAAGACCCATGCCGCCCTCTACGGGTACGTCCGCGTCAACCGCGACGACATCCGTAAGGAGCTGCACCTGAAGCACGGCCAGGACGAGCAGCTGGTGACCAAGATTCAGCACAGCCGGGTCGAGGAGCTGCTGAGGAATGGTGTCCCCGTCATCGTGGACGACACGAACCTGGTTGCTCGCTTCGTCAAGGAGTGGCTGAAGATGGCGAAGCGTCTTGGTGTTCCCGTTACTTTCGAGGACTTCCCCATCGACTACCCGACCGCCTGTGCCCGCGACGACGGTCGATTCGACGACCAGGTGGGCCACGAGGTCATCAAGAGCTTCTTCGACCGCTTCGTGCGCAACGGTAAGCTGCCCGAGGTCCCGCAGCTGCCCACTGAGACGGTCGCTGCGTTCAAGCCCGCTGTGCGGGATAACAGTCTGCCCCAGGCGTACATTGTGGACACTGACGGCACTGTTGCACTCATGGATGGCCGCTCGCCGTACGACCCGACTCTGTACCACACTGACAAGCCCAATGAGGACGTGATTGCGCTTGTCGTTAGCCTTTGGGAGTTGGGATACACGATTATCGGCGTGTCTGGTCGTGACGAGGACTACCGAGAGGCTACCGAGAACTGGTGGCACGACCAGGGTGTGCCGTTCGAGGAGTTCTACATGCGCCCGTCCGGCGACAAGCGCAAGGATGACATCATCAAGGATGAGCTTTACGAGAAGCACATTGCTGGGCGCTACAACGTCATGGGTGTGCTCGACGACCGTGACCGCGTGGTGGCTATGTGGCGCGCTAAGGGCCTGACTGTGTTCCAGGTCGCGGACGGTGACTTCTGATGGAGGCACTGAAGACGTTTCTGACGGGAATCGCAGCCATTGTGCTATTTGCCTACATTTTGTTTATTGCAGGTGCACTAGGATATACGGTGGCCTACGGGTTCGATTGGTATACCCTTGCCGCCCTGCCTGGGTGGACATGCGCTGCAACTATCTTCATTATGGCCCTGGGTTCTTTCATCCGGGGCGAGCCCAATCGCAGCGACTGGTATTAAGCCCATGCGGGTAATTTCAGGAATTATTTTTTCGCAGTATACGCGATATACGAATTAGGAGGCATGATGGATAAGACGTACGCAGTAGACATCCTTGACTGGGAGAAGCTGATGGAGCATGTGGAGCGCAAGGAGGTGACGATGCGAGAGCACCCCAAGTTCCCGTACCTGGTGATCTTTAACTACGCTGACATCGTGGCGTTCAAGGGTCTGTGGACCAATGAGACGCGACTGTCGCGTGGCCTGATTGTGAACATCGAGACGAACGAGGTCATCGCTAGGCCCTTTGCTAAGTTCTTTAACTACGGACAGCAGGGCGCGCCTGAGATTGACTTGGACACTCCTATTCACCACGTGGGCGACAAGTTTGACGGTTCCTTGGGTATTGTCTTCCGCAACCCCTACACGGATGAGCTGGAGGTCGCTACCCGCGGCAGCTTCTCCTCTGAACAGGCCCTACGTGCCACGTGGATGCTTGACGGATGGCTGGGCAGGCAGGAGACTTACCGCTTTTACATTGACGAAGGTCTCACGCCCCTGGTGGAAATTATCTACCCTGAGAACCGAATTGTTGTAGACTACGGCGATACAGAAGAACTTGCTGACCTTGGCGCTGTCCATAACAGTAGCGGCGCGTTCATCGCGCCACCCCGTGAGCCCATGTACGACCCTGTGACATTGCGTGACGTGCTGTCGCGCCCCAGCCGCGCTAACGCTGAGGGCTGGGTAGTTTGGCTTGACCATTACACGGCAGTAAAGATCAAGTACAGCGCGTACATCGAGCTGCATCGCATTGTCACTGGGCTGAACCGTAAGTCTGTGTGGCGAGCACTGAGCGAGGGCCACGACAAGTACCTTGCTCTGCTCGCACAGCTCCCCGATGAGCTGTACGCCTGGGCTGAGACTGTCGGCAACGAGCTGAACCGTTCCTACGCCCTGGAGATGCGCGCCATCGACGCAAACTACATCGTTCTGACTGAGATGTACGAGAACCGTGGTGGCAGCTTTGAGGAACTGGATCGCGCCCTGTTTGCCAGCCTTGTGCGAGACATTCAGATGCCTGCTAGCTACAAGTCGTTTATGTTCAGCCTGCTCGATGGTCGTGACATCCAGGAAAAGATTTGGAAGTCCATTGAGCCTGCGGGAGGTGAGCGATGAGCGCTACGCTTGTGTGGATTGCAGCCTTTGTGATTCTCATGTTTGTGGGGATTGTTAATGTGCCTATCTTCCTGATCGGGCTGGTAGTCTGCGTCCTATTCGACATCGTTAACCCGTTTGGGGATGACTACTGATGACTAGCCGCGAGTATGCTAACGATGTACCTGCCTGGGAAATCGAACAGCGCAAGATGGAAGCACTCGAATCCATTGCTGAGAGTTTGCGGGGAATCAACTTCATCCTTGACAACACCACCGCACCTAACGGTAGACTGGTGGTGTTGCAAGGGGAATACTAACTAAGGAGGACCATCCATGCCCAACCGTGGCGGGCGAGGTAAACAGTTCACCGTTCAGGAACAACTAGACCACTATGGTTTTGCTGTTGATGAAAACGATTGCTGGAACTGGCTAGGTCCTATCAATGGCTATGGGTATGGGTGGTTTTCTGCGCTGGGAGAGCGCAAGCTAGTTCATCGAGTAATGTTGGGGGACATTCCCAAAGATAAACTTGCGTGTCATACATGCGACAACCGTAAGTGCGGTAACCCTAGTCACCTTTATGCGGGTACGCACAAAGAGAACACCGCCGACATGGTAAAGAGGGGCAGGCAATCCAAGCTGCACGGTGAAAAGGGTGCGAATAGTAAGCTTTCAGCCTTGCAAGTCGAGGAGATAAGAGATAGGCTCAGCGCAGGAGCTAAGCAAGTAACACTAGCCCGAGAATTTGGAGTCAACGATTCAACTATTTCCCGCATCAAGACAAGAAAGAGGTGGCATGACTAAGAGATTTGAGCTTTTTGATTGGCAAGAGGAAGATGTGCAGGCGTTTGTTGAGCACCCGAGCAAGTCTGGGTTCTTTGCATGGGAGATGGGCCTGGGCAAGACTCTCGCTGCGGTCGAGTGCGCTAAGCGCATCGGAGCAGAGCAGGTAATCGTGGTCCTCCCCCTGAACACTCGCCGTTCGTGGGCCAACACCGTCAAGGCTCAGATGCCTGACATGCCCTTCTACCGACTGGAGAACAGCAAGGGTCAGGTCGCTAACTTCATGCGTCTACGCTCCGGCGAGCGTGGCTTCTACGTCATCGGCTGGGAGCTGATGCGCTCCGGTGTGCTCACCGGACAGAACGCCGACCTCATCATCGCGGACGAGACGCACAAGATGGCGAACTTCGGACGCAGCCAGCAGTCCGACCGCATTCGTGAGTTCCACTCCGAGTACAAGCTTGCCCTCTCGGGCACGCCTGCTGCTAACCGACCTGACGGCATCTTCTCGACCCTCAACTGGCTGTGGCCTGAGCGCTACCGCTCGTACCACCGATGGATCGATGACTTCTGGCGCACCCGCCGCAACGGTGCCGTCATCGACCTCGTGCGTGAGCTGACGCCGGGTGGTGTCATCGCTGACATCCCCATGTTCAGCCGCCGTCTGCGAGCTGACCACCGCGAGGATATGCCTGCCCGCCTGCCCGAGACGCCCGTCGAGATTGAGCTGACCCCCGGACAGCGCAAGCTTTACGACCAGTTCACCAAGGACTCTCTGGCGTGGGTCGATGACGACGATACCGGTGACACCAACTTCATCCCGACCTCTAACCCGCTGGTCAAGCAGCTGCGACAGATTCAGGTCTGCCTCGCTGTGCCCACGGTTATCGAGGGCGAGGTGACGTTCAAGGAGAACGCTAAGAGCGCTGGCATTGACGCACTGCTGGAGGTGCTGGAGCAGCTGGGCGAAGAGACGCTGGTTGTCTACACGCCTTCTGCTAAGCTAGTGCCTGTTGTGGTCGCACAGCTCCAGAAGAAGGGCATCAAGGCTGAAGCATTCTTCGGTGCCACTAAGCCTGCCAAGCGTGACGAGCTGATCGAGACGCTGGGCACTGAGTACCGTGTGCTGGTGGCTGGCATTGCTGCCATCGCCGAGGGCACGGACGGACTTCAGTACAAGTGCCACAATGAGTTCTGGCTGGGCAAGCACCCCAACGCTCTGCTCAACACGCAGTGCAAGATGCGTCTGGACCGTCCGGGACAGACGGATGCGATCAACAGCTGGTACGTGTATGCTGCTGATACCGTCATGGTTGACCAGCTGGAGCGACTGGATGAAATCGAGGCCAACCTGGCTGAGATGCTTGACAACCACCCGAATAAGTAGGAGGATAAGATGAACGACACGAGCTATGTCGAGGTAAGCAATGACTACCAGCCCGGTTACTACGACGAGGGCTATGATGACGACCCGTGGAGCAGCGGCACGATTGCTGGGTACGGCGATATCAAGACCGAGGTAATCGGTGAGCTTGCCGACCGTGTGCGTGCGCGAGCACACGCGGAAGGTGGTACGGTTTACATTGTGGAGCACCACTGGGACAGTGGCTACTGCGTGACCTGCTCCAGTGAGGAGATTGACTTCCGAGTTTTCATCGACGACACTCTGGTTTACAGCTCGCAGTTCTACGGGTATGGTAGTGACGAGCAGGGACCTGAAGCACTAAACAACATTGCCGAGTTCAACGCTTGGCTGAACGGAGGAGACAAGTAATGACTGAACTGACTGACGCACAGCGGCAGGCCAAGATCGCACGACAGATCGTGGGACTCCAGGCTGAGATTGCAGAGCGAGCTGAGGCTGTGGATAACCTCAAGGCTAAGCTTGCTGAGCTTGTGGGCACGACAACCGAGCCGGTGGTTGTGGGTGATAACGACAACGGGTACCAGCTCATCACTGTGTTCAAGGGCAAGGCATTCAACGAGGCGTACGGCAAGAAGGCACAGCCTGAGCTGTGGGAGAAGCACGCCGAGTCCAAGAAGGTACTCACCTCTGCCCGAGCCAAGTCTGTGCTCACCGACGAGGAGTACGCGCTCTTCCAGAAGCCCAACGACAAGACCACCGTGAAGGTGGAGCTGGCTGATGATTAGCCTTACCCGCGACGAGGTAGAGACACGCGTTAGTCGCTATCTGGACAAGCTATTTGAGGAGCTGGATTACGTAGCACAGCGGGAGGGTACGAAGCCCAGCGAACTGGCTAGGCTGCTTGACCAGTCCTCATGGGGCCTAGGCGACGACTACCGAGAGTGGTTCGAGCAGGGAGATGAGGAGTATGTCTAGGGTTATTCACAAGACAACAATTCCGGTAGACGACCGTAGACACCACGTACGCCTTCCATTTGGGGCAGAGGTTACGGCGGTCAGTACCGTGCCTGACGATGTTACTCAGGTGGACCTTTGGTATGCCTTTGATCCGTCAGCTGGCGGCTACGACTTTGGTGCTACGCACACATATGTCGTAGTGGGCACAGGCCACACGTTTGATGGCGCTGTAGTAGGTACTGCGCGCGCGGGGACATACCTCGTTTGGCACCTGATCGATGAGGGAGTAGAATCGTGAGTGACGAAGAGTACATTGAGCTGCTGACTGAGGAAGACCCTTATGGTGAAGCTACGGAATCTGACTGGGAAGACTTCTGGTTGGTAACGGAATACATCGAGGACGAAGAGGAAGAGGACAACTAATGGCAATCAACATCACGCGCCGAGTGCGTACTAAGAAGGACTACCAGGTTGCTGTAGCAGCCGCCGCGACGACGCTGGTGCTCAGCATCGTGAGCCTGGTGCTGCACATCAAGAGCGGAGAGCTTTAATGGGTAAGGTTTATCTTCGCATTGTGAGCGGAGACTTTCATGTGGGAAATATGGGTGCCGAGAGGTACGACGAACTTTACGATGCTGATGAGCTGATGTACGAGCTTGATACTGCCATCAGCGACGCGCTGAGTGACATTAGCTACGAGCTGTACTACGAGGAGGACAAGAAGTGACTAAGAATGCAACCGCCGAGCACGTCGCTAGTGTGATGCGAGGCATCTACGATAACGACTGGCTGCTTCGACTTCCTATGGAGTGGAACGATGGAGACGCAGCTATCAAGCTGTCCGATTTGGAATATGCATTTGGTGCTCCTAACATCGAATGGGCCGAGTCGGTAGCTGCGCAAATTAATGGCAGCTGACCTAAAGCGGCGGCTTATCGCAGAGATTACCAAGCCCACTGAGCGGGACAAGCAGGTCAAGGTGGGACCATCGAGCCTCGGCAACCCCTGTGCGCGGTGTCTGGGCCGTGAGCTGGCTGGGGTCAAGCTAGAGCGAGACTTCAGCATGTATCCCTGGCTGGGCACCGCAGTCCACGCCTACCTGGAGACGATGGTCTTCCAGGATGCAAAGCACGAGCTGAAGCTGGTAACGGGTGACGTGCCAGGCTACGGCACAGTCAAGGGCACGACTGACATGTACCTGCTGGACGGCGAAGGCACTCCTGAAGAGGAGGGCACAGTCGTTGACTGGAAGATCGTTGGTCTGAAGAAGGCCAAGGAGTACCGGGTCAAGGGCATGAAGTCTCAGTACCGATACCAGGGCCAGATTTATGGCAAGGGTTGCGAGGACGCAGGGATGCGTGTAGACTCAGTGTCTATCGTGTGCATTCCCAGGGACAGCGGCGACCCCAACGATATCTGGGTGTACACAGAGGCATATAACCGAGAGATGGCGGAAGCTGCATTCGCACGAGCGGGTGCGATCTACGCCATCGTGCAGGAGGATGGTTGGGACACGCCTAGGCTGCCCAGTGATGACGACTGCTTTGATTGCAAGATGGAGGCATGGTAATGGCTATTGTATATACTAAGGATGAGTTTGAGGCAATCCTGGAGGCCCAGCCTCTGCTGGCTAAGGCTCACGAGGTTCTGAACCGGGCGGGAATGGTGCTGACAGCGCACGCTTTCGACTACAACGGCGAGAACCGCATCAAGTTCACCGACGAAGATGTGGATGGCTCTGTCGTTGCGTTCGGGGAGGATAATGATTGAGCTGAATACAGTAGCGGTACTGTATGCATTGAAGCGTATGCGGCTTGACATGGGTGTAGACATTCAGGGGGCACAGGAGTTCATTGAATACTACGAGGACTATGAGAGGGACAGTTGGCTGACAACGCAGGAGTAAAGCTACCCGAGTTCGGGATTAAGAAGGCCGCAGCGATGGGTGCTCCCAAGAGCATCCTGATCTACGGCCCGCCCAAGAAGGGCAAGACGGTGTTCGCAGCGAGCATTGTTGACGTGGAGGGGTATGATCGTGTACTCTTGGTTGACGTGGAGGGTGGCTCATCCTCTGTGTCGGCCTGGTACCCGAGCATCGATGTGATCGAAGCCGGTACCGCCAACGAGTTCACTCGTGTCATCGAGGCACTGCTCAACGGCAAGATCGTTGAGCCTGAGTCGGGGCTGCCTTACCAGGTAGTCATCATTGACACCCTCGACAAGGCACAGGAGCGTCAGCTGGAGGTCTACGACAAGGACCCTAAGGGCATTGTCAACGGCAAGCGTGATGGCTTCTACAAGTGGGCAGCCATCAAGACGTGGACCACGAAGATGGCTGACTACCTCCACATGGCACCGTTCCTCACGATCTTTGTCGCCCACCAGGACGACGAGAAGGATGAGGTCACCGGAGCCGTGACCACCACTGTGCTCTTGGGCGGTAAGTCCAAGTTCACCTTCCCCTCTGTGCCGGACATCATTGGTCACTTCACTGTGACTCGTGTAGCTGGCGAGGGAGGAAAGAAGGAGACGGCGCGTGTCGTCGACTTTACAGTCTCAGACAAGATGATTTCTGGTCAGAGATACGCGGACAGGTTGGACGGAAAGTTCCTTAACCCGGACATGAAGACCATCTTTTCACGCATCACATCTAAGTAACTACCAAAAGGATAAATAACACATGGCATTCAAGCTCAACCTCACCGAGGCGGAAATCAAGGACGCTCAGTCGAGCACCATCAAGCCTGTAGCAGAGGGCATCTACGGAGCCGTCGTCTACGAGGCCAAGGAGGCCCGCTCCAAGCAGGGCAACGACATGTACGTCCTTGACTACAAGATTCTCTCCGGCCCGGAGAAGGTCGGTCCCAAGCGCACCTTCCGCGCTTGGTACGTGGTTAAGTCCAACGCGCTCTTCAGCCTCATCGCGCTGCTGAAGGCACTGGACATGCCTTACCCCAAGAAGGACACGCCTGCTGGCGAGTTCGAATTCCCGGAGGCGTCCGACTTCATCGGCGAGAAGGTGAACCTGAAGATCGTTCAGGAGCCCTACGAGTCGGTGGACGACGATGACAACCCCGTTACGCTGATGCGTAACAACGTCAAGACCGTGTTCGCGTACGACGAGGACAAGATCGATGACGAGCTGAGTGACGAGGAGCGAGAGGCCGCTACGGACTCTAGCATCTTCCTCTAAGCAACAACCTGTTGCTGCCTGAAACGGCAGGTAAGAACAAAGACAAGAACGCTGGCTGTGTTGGGCGTTACTCCTGCCATTTGTCTTTGTCGCAGCAATAACTGTGGTGCAGCGCGAGAGCGAGCTGTTAAATGGGTACTCCCACCATCAGCCACACCCCGGCTACTAGGCAACTGGTAGACCAACGGATTTCAAACGTCCGTATGCTTCGGGTTCGAATCCCGAGTAGCCGACCACCCTACCCAATGCGATATGAAACAGGAGGCAACATTAGTTGGACACACGTGACTTCTTCACTACCATCTTCGGAGATAGCGAGGGCTTCCTCTTCATCTCTACGCTGGACAACGACAACCAGCTAACCAACCACAAGCCTTTCAAGTACCCAGACAACCTCACTCAGATCGACAAGTATTGCTCGGTTCGCACGGACGAAAACCTGTATTTCAGTCCGATGCTGTACTCAGTACCACGTCGTAAGAGCGAGGTTGTTGCTGTAACACCAGTTATTTACTCCGACACCGACCTCTTCGACCCGAGCGGGTTCCTGCTCAAGCCCTCACTCTCTGTGCGCACGTCCGAGGATAAGACGCACAGCTATTGGCTGCTTGACAAGACCTACACGCCTGAAGAGGTTAGCTCAGTCGCGCGCGTCGTGGCACTGACCCACGCGCACAAGGTGAACGGCAAGCAGGCGGGCACTGACCCCTCTGGTTGGATGCTGACCAAGCTGCTGCGTGTGCCTAACAGCGTGAACACCAAGCACGACCCGGCCTACCCGGTATATGTCGAGGACAACAACGGCACGGTCTACACGCTGGAAGACTTCCATGAGGTCTACAACGAGGCAGACATTCCTGAGAAGGTTGTCTCCGGTGACCAGGAGCTGCCGACAGGCGATGAGCTGCCTAAGCAGATCGACGTGCTGCGACGCATGGCGCACGACCCTATCCTCACTAGCCTGTACGGTGACAAGCCCACGGGTGACTGGTCGGACACTCTCTACCTCTTTGAGAGCGAGATGTTCCGTGCTGGATTCACGGCAGAGGAGGTCTTTGTTGCTGCGACCCACGCTCAGTGCAACAAGTACGCACGTGACAATCGTCCCGAGGAAGACCTGTGGACAGAGGTCAAGCGAGCTGGAGCAGACCCGGCGAATCGACCACGTACAAGGCTTGAGCGAGTGGCATCCGATGATCCCACTCCCAAGACTCTGAACGACGCTGTGGCACTTGCGGAGATGGAGATGACACTCCTGACAGCTGAGGAGCGCCAGAGCCTTACAGAGACGTTCGTGGACAAGTACGCACAGTGGGGAGCGAGCAAGACTGACGCTCCTCAGGCTTATCACATCGCAGGCGCGTTCGCAATTATGAGCGTGGTGTTGGGTGAGTACGGCATTGCGCTACCTAAGTTCGGACCAATGCGACTGGGTATGTTCCTGGTGGTCATGGGTGAGACGACGGATACTCGTAAGAGCACGACGCGTAAGCTACTCAAGGACATCCTGCGAGCCATTCAGGTGGGTGACTGGAAGTACATCTTGACCTCCGACACCACGCCTGAGTCCCTGCTTGATGCCCTAGCTGAGCGTTCCGACCAGTCGTCACTGTATGACCGAGACGAGACGCAGCAGCTGATCCACGACATTAAGAACAAGCCCTATCTCAACGGTTTCTTCGAGACACTGAATGAGTTGTACGATGGCTGGGCCCGAGGACGACTACGTAAGGGTGTGTCCACCGAGGACACCCCGGTTAACTTTGTGGCTTACATGATGGGCATTCGCTCGCAGATTCAGGACGAGCTTGAGGTCAAGGACTTCGCCTCTGGGTGGGGACCGCGAAACATCTTCTTCCGCGGCGAGGCACCGCCCCGCACACGGGAGCAGAAGCGCCTGGCCCAGGGTGACCTGATGGGCGGCACGGTGGACCGCGAAAAGGCTGCGATTGTAAAGCAGCTGATCGATGTGCGCAACTTCTGGCACAAGACGGTACCGGATCGAGCCGCACCTATGCCTATCTTCTTCGAGGAGGACGCTTGGGAGCGGTGGAATGACTTTGCCGCCGACGTCGAGGACTACGTGGACTCGCACCCTCGTGCGGAGCTACTGAAGCCTAGCGTTCAGCGAATGGCATTCGCCACGATGAAGGCAGCCATCATGTTTGCCATGATGGACAAGCGACTGCTCGCCAACATGACTGATGTGTTGAATGCTATCTACTTCAGTCTCCAGTGGATCGAGGATTTGATTGTTGTGGTCGAGGGTGTTGCCGAGTCGGCAGCTGCTCGTGACCTAGCTACCATCGAAAAGCACATCATCGACAACGGTGGTCTTGTGACTTGGGCGAGCCTGCTGAAGTGGTCCACCAGACTTGACATGCGCAAGGGTGACTTCGTGGAGCTGGTGCGCTCGCTCGTAGAGATGAATGTCTTGAACGAGGTCGAGGATGTACGGGGAAGGAAGAGCTACGCTATTGCCTAACACAACAGAAGCGATGACTGAAGCCCTAACCATCTACAACCGAGCCACCCGCAACTTCTCTAAGGAAGTGGAGGACGACAGCATCAGGAAGCTGAACACCTATGGTGTTTGGAGCATGAGTGCGCTAGCCTCCATTGTGGGTGTGTCCATGTACCGCGTGGAGAAGGCGCTTGGCAGGAATGCCAAGCCCTCTCTGCGGGGCCACCTCAACCCCCGACACCTGACGATGCTTCAGTACATGCAAGCATCGACGAAGGCCAACAAGGCGTGGGTCAAGCAGATGCTTGACGAAGGCACCTCGCTTATCACTATCGCACGACTGACCGGACTCTCTGAGTCCACACTAAGGAGGAGTAAGAGATGACTGACATTGCCATTCAGGTAGAGAACAAGCTCTACCCCGCTGTGCAGGAGGTTATGACCGGTGTGCTCAAGGAGTTCCCCGAGGTCACGGGTGTGTATCTGTGGGCCGAGACGCTGGATCGCACAGTGCCCACCCTTGTGCTGGGCAACCTTGACAAGATCAAGCCTGCGCGTTACGTTAAGACGCTCAGCCAGAAGCAGATTCTGTCTAACCCTGCGGCCATCACGGAACTGCGAGCTGCGCTAACGCAGCTGCTTACTCCGATGACTTGGGACGATCCCAAGATTCAGGTGATCGACCGACTGTCTGTCTCGGAGGAGAACCGCCTCGGCCCTATCCTCGTGGTGGACATCGAGACGGGCGGAGATATCACCACGATGACGCCTGAGCAGTTCTGGCTGCTGTCGCTCGCCATCTACGATGGTGGCGGTACGGCGTACGTCTTCACGCAGGAGTCTTTGCTGCGGGAAGACACTAGGGCTCAGCTGCTACGTCTGTTCCGGCGCAAGAAGCTCATCGCACACAACATGAAGTTCGACTTTAGAACCTTGAGTGCGCACCTGGGGCAGATGATCTATGGGCACTGCGACACCATGCTCATGCACCACACCATCAACCCCGGTGCCAAGGAGCACGGTCTGAAGCCGCTCGCTATGAAGTACCTGGGCGCGCCGGACTGGGATGCAGCGATCAAGGATTACGTCAAGGGTACCTACAAGGAGTTCCCAACGACGTACTACTATCCACGGCAGCTGTGGGATGACTACATCAAGAAGCTCGGCAAGATGCCTCTTGGCTATGAAGCCATCCCTAAGGACATCCTCTATCCGTATAACGGCTGGGATGTTATCTGGACGTGGCGTCTCTTTGAGTACCTGAAGCCTGCCCTGGAAAACGACGAGCGCCTTGCCAAGCTCGCCAAGATGGAGTACAGCTACGGCAACTTCCTTCAGGACGTAGAGAACAATAGCCTGACCATTGACCCCGAGTACGTTAGCTACCTGGCTCGGGTGATCGGTGGACTCTTCGACTCCGAGGTAGCAGCTGTGCGAGAGATTGTGGGACGCGATACGTTCAACATCAACTCGCCTAAGCAGGTCAAGGATTGGCTGCTGGAGCAAGGCTACCCGATGAAGAGCACAGCGGAGGAGAAGCTACTCGATGCCATTGCGGCAGACAAGAGTATGCCCGACAACGTTCGTGAGTTTATCGAGCACCTGCTAGAAGCCCGGGGGTTCAGCAAGCTCAAGGGCACCTACGTTGAGGGCACACGCAAGCGTGTGCAGCCAGGCAACCGAGTGTTCACCACGTTCAAGGTACACGGGACCAACACCGGTCGGCTGTCCTCAGCTGACCCTAACGTGCAGAATATCCCGCGTGACCCGCAGAAGAAGGATGGCAAGTACGATGACCGAGAGTTCAGTCTCCGGCGCATCTACGTAGCCTCCGCTGAGGACCGTATCCTGGTCGAGTGTGACTACTCGCAGGCTGAGCTTCGAGTCATGGCGTGCCTGTCAAATGACAAGTACCTCATCTCCCTGTTCCAGCCTGGGATGCCTGACTTCTTCGACTCGCTGATGCCCATTGCCTACCCGGACATGGACTTCGAGACGATGGACCCCGGCAAGAAGAAGAACCTGCGAGCTAAGCTCAAGGGTGTCATCTATGGTCTGTCGTATGGGCGTAAGGCCAAGGCTATCGGCAAGTCGCTGGAGATGTCGGAGCGTAATGCTCAGTCGATCATCACCAACTACTTCCGCAACGCGCCCGAGTTCTACGACTGGCGCGTATGGGTAGAGCAGATGGCACTTGACGAAGAGGAGACTCTGGTTACGCCGTTTGGACGTTACTACCAGGCAGAGGTTGTGTCCGGGCGTAACCGACAGAACGTCATCAACTCTGGGCTTGCCTTCCTGCCCCAGAGCACAGCGAGCGACCTGTGCATGAATGCAGCCATGAAGGTGCACGAGTGGATCGGCAAGGACTACGATGGTAAGATCATCGCCCTTATTCACGACGCTATCCTCACCGATGTGCCTAAGAAGCACGCGGAGGAGGTTGGCCGTCGTATTCAGCAAGAGATGGAGGCCAGCGGGCGTGCTATCTTTGGCGACTTGGTGCCATTTGACACCGAGTTCACAATGGGACCGACTTGGGAGGGTATCTGATGCAGACATGTTGGCGCTGCGGCATTGAATTTGAGGGAAGCGGCGACGTGTGCAGTGATTGTGCTGAGCAGCTACCGGTACCCCACTGGCCTGTACTCACAGATTTTGTGGAGGAGCTGTGGGAGCTGCGCTGGGAGTTGGTCCACCCACACTACCAAGCAGGCAAGCTCGACACTGAGACTGCTGAAGCTCTAGGTGTCTCGATAGACACAGTGCGCAGTGTGCGACGGCACTTTGGTAAGCCCGCCAACAAGCGCCCTGACATGCATGCATGGAAGGACAAGCAGGCACAAGCGGAACATGCGGCTCGCATGGTAGGATATAGGAAGAACGTTGGCAAGGGTCGGCGTGTCGCAAGATTTGAGGGATCAACATGACCGAGTATCACACTAAGTATTTCAAGAGCTATGAAGAAGTCGAGTATGTGTTTGGCCTAACCTTTTCCCCTGAGCAGATCGAGCTGGTGCAGGTATATATTTTCACTGGCATTCGACCTGATAACGCAGGTTGCTGGACATGCACCCCGGGGTATATCAGAAAGCTCACAGGGAAGATCGACCAATTTGAAATTGATGTGGACAGAGGTGAAGCTAAGTGGCCCTTCCCCGTCAATAATGGACAGGAGGTATGGGAACTTGCTCACGAAGTATGAGTCGCCTGGGTACCCTCTGGTTGTCATTGGCGTTGACCCAGGTGGGACTACTGGTGTTGCTGTCTTTGGGTTCACAGAGAAAACTGTCCAGTACATTGAGCACTTTCAGTGGGGCGACCAGAATTATGTCTGGCAGGAGATTCATGCGCTGGTTCATAAGTGGCAGCAAAAGGGGTTCCCGGTAGTCCTGGTCGTTGAGCAGTTCGACAAGCGACCAGGCATCGTGAACCCTGACTTTAGTGCAAAGTACATCACACGAGATATCACGAACTACATCAAGGATGTCGAAATCATTTGGCAGCTGCCCGCACAGGCTAAGACCCTCGTACCGCAGCCCAAGAATGGTAGGCCAGATGCGCTCAAGCGCTTCGGCTGGTACTCGACATCGAACCGCCACGCTAACGACGCTGTGCGGCACGTCATTGTGTTCGCAGCAGAAAAGCTAAGGCACCTGCCAACTGTGCTAATCGGTTGGCCTAAGCAGAAGAGGACTACATGACACAGCGAGCGCTTACACAGGCGGACCTAGACTCTGTTCAGGGACTGTCTAGCAGAGACGCAGCAACCAAGCTGGGAGTTGGCAAGTCCACTGTCAACGACGCACGTAACGCTGCCCGTGAAAACGGTGGTTACTTGCCAGTTGTAACTAAGGAACTTAGTATCGAGTCAGCTGTTCCGCAGACCATCGAGGAAATTGACCTAGCACTTGAGGCTCGCGGCATCTCACGTAAGACTCACAAGCTCACTGAGCGCTTTAGCATCTACGACGGACCCAACGGGCAGCCGAAGTATTCCTATCGCGTCAGTGCGACGCCTGTGGGCGCTGCGGATACAGATGAAGACCTCTCTGACGTTGATCTTCCTCTGCTCTACGCTGAGGCTCGACGTGAGTGGCAGGTTCGTCCGCCGACAGCAGCTGTTGAGTCGCAGAAGGCAATGGTCGTCGTCTGGGCTGATGTACAGACAGGGAAGACGGGCTCACGTGGCGGAACTCCCGAGCTGATTGCGCGCATTCAGGACAAGAAGCAGGCGCTCGGTGAGTACATCACGAACAACGGGGTAGATGAAGCATATTTCCTCAGCGTGGGTGATGAGGTAGAGTCCTTTGAGAACACAGGACAGCAGGCGTTTACGAATGACCTAAGCTTCCCGGCGCAGCTCGACCTAGAGCTGACATTTGAGCTTGAGATGGTCCGACTGCTCGCTGCCTCGCACAGTGCGGTTACTGTGGCTGGTATTTCTTCCAACCATTGCCGTTGGCGAGCAGGCAAGAACGCTCTGGGTACTCCTAACGATGACTATGGAATCTACATCAAGCGCCAGCTTGAAAAGGCACTACGTCTGAATGAGGCGTACGACCACGTGAGCTTCCGGTACGCTGAGGAGTGGGACGAGACAATGGTGGTCGATGTCAAGGGCACCAAGGTTGGTCTTGCGCATGGTCATCAGGTGAGCAGCCCCAACAACATTCAGAAGTGGTGGACTGAGCAGGCTTTCGGTAACCAGCCGCTATCGAGCGCAGACGTGCTTGTAACGGGCCATTTCCACTCCTTCCGTATGCAGCCAATGGGACGCTCTGCTAGGACTGGAAAGAGCCGCTGGTGGCTCCAGGCACCGACCCTTGACAATGGTTCTGACTGGTACCGCAATCTCAAGGGTGACGACAGCGACCCAGGTATGCTAGTCTTCCTTGTGGACGAGCATGGACTCGACCTTCAGAGCCTGACTATCCTATAAGGAGGAAACATGAAGAGCTGGATTCCTAAGTTCCACCACAACGAGCGCTACACCCCTTGGGGCAAGCAAGTGCACACCTGGTGGGAGTGGCGAGGTAACGTATACTTCGACACCTGGGAGCACATCTAAACACAAAGAACCCCCGGACCTTGACAGGTCACGGGGGTTTCTTTGTAGATGTACGATCACCTACCTAGCTAGAGCGGTAAGGATTCTGTGTAATCTCCAGGTCTTCATCCAATAGGCTTGGCTCCCTTGCTACAATTTCGGCGTACTTAGCTAGTTGCGATTCTAGGTCTGCGATACGGCGATCCTTTTCTGCGTTACGTTCCTCAAGCTCATGGATCGTACCATAGAGGCTGCGAATAAGGGTCTGATCGTCCCTTGACGCATCTTCTAGCTTGTCGACGTACTCACGTAGTGCGGAGATGGTCTTTTCATTAGCTTCCTTGTCGGCACGGTTGTCCTGGATTGTACCGTTGAGGATGCTAAAGACGTTACTGATTTCGCTCTGTCGGTCAGCCGGTGTGCGCAGGCGCTTGTTCAGGATTACCTGTACGATAACACTGATAGCTGTGATGATAGAGCCGATGATTCCTGTGGCTACAACAAACTGTACCAGATCGATGCCCAAGATGGTTACACGTCCTTTCGGGCATCAGCGGCTTCCTTACGGAACCGGGGAATCACGATGATGATGCGGTAGATGATTACGCTGAGGCTGAAGTACGCGAGCACAGAGAGGGCTGCCCGTGTGTCGGGTGTCTCGGTGAGCAACAGGCTGAGCTGGGTGATTGTGTAGGTGAATGGACCGACTGCGGCAAGGATAAGACCAAACAGCTCTACGGATACGGAGATTACACGTACCTTTGCTTGTGCAGCCAGGCTCATCAGCAAGCCGACGATGGCTGTCAATCCACCTAGTGCTGCGGTCGTAGTCCAGATTGCTACCAGTGGCTCCTGGAGCGTCGCGTAGACACCGATTGGGGTGAAGACTTGTAGCATCACGACCCATACGAAGAAGGCCACCATGACGTGAATCCATGCCCAGTGGGGGAGGGTCACCCGCTTGAGCAGATTCATGGCTTACTCCTTTACAGCTGCGTGCTTAGGCACAGAGCCGAGGCCGATATTAGTCAGCCATAGGTTCACCGTTGGGATAGCCATGAGACGCGACAGGGCGGCTGCTACGGCTGTTACACCCGCGGCTAGTCCAACCATCCAGAGGTAGAGCGACGATTCCACAGGCAGCCCTAGGGCGTCGATAACCTGGGGTAGTACGAGTGCGAATCCGAGGAAGGCCGGAATGCCGACCTGCACTACGGTGCGCAGCACACGCTGCGACTTAAACCAAATGTCTTGTACCTGAATCACTTTGTCTCCTTGGGGGTACCTAGGCGGGCTAGTAGGTCGGCAACAGAGGCAGCCAGACCGCGAACGAGGGTGTTCGTGTCCGCGTCGTCCTGAGCCTTAGTAATCTTCAGCTTAGGGGCGGGGACAGTAGCCTTTGCGCCTGGGTCACGAATGATGTAGTTCGTCCGCTCCACCGCCGCTGTGCGCTCATCCAGGTTCTTGAGTACCTGTGAGAATGAGGGCCCGTTTGTGTAAGCGGGATAGTTAAGTAGCTTGCCGATATCGGTGTCGCTCAGTGCCATGAGATTAATCTCCTTGCTTGTAATGTTGACAGTGACCCATTCCTTGCGCCACTCAAAGTGCCAGGGCTCGCCACGTACAGTTTCGTGGAAACCGTAGCTAGCTGCATACTGACGGAAGACGATTGCTTCACGTGTCTTGACGTAGCCTACGTTTGAGCCAACATCAACACAGCGACCAGCAACATGGTTAGCACGAGGGTCGTCTGGTGACCAGGCTGGGTTGAATCCTGGCCGGTTTCGGTTCACGTAGAGGTAGTTCTGGCGCTCCCAGCTGCGTGTTCCCTCTGTTGCTACAATCGCAATGCCGGTGGCCTGCTTGATTTCTGCTACCATTGCGTTCCAATGGCGAGCAGCATCGACGTTTAGTGTTTGCCCGTTGCCAATAGACGCCTGTGGTCCGGGTACATTTGCCATACTAAGTTACTCCTAAACGTACTTTGCGTCGGTCCAGTTAAGCCCGTCGATTGCGAGGTCGAGGACGCCAGTGAACCCAACGCTACATACAAATGTAATTGCTCCAGCAGGAGTGATCGTCAGATAGCCATGTGTTCTATTGATGTCAACTGCAAATGCCTTGGCTGTCTTAGGGGCAAAGGCAGCGGGAATGCTTCCTGCGCCGTAGCTTGTTCCTACAACAAATAGGGCAGACGTGCTGCGGATAGCTCCCTCTAGATAGACACGACCATTCTGTGCCACAGCTCGCGCTCCGCGAACTGAGTCTGCACTGTAAACCCCCGTAGGCGTGAATGCGCCATATGTGGGAAGCATTGGCGCTTCCCACACAGTGCCGTTATAGATATACTCAACCTTCGTGTCTACCTGATACCCTGTAGCACCAGTAGTCATTCCCGCCTGAGCATCACGAGCTGCCTTATTAGCCCATACATAGCTAACACGCTGACGCTTGTTAAGTGCATTTTGGACTGAGACAGCCAGCGTAGAGAATACCGTGTGCAGGGGCGCAACAGGGTCCGTGCCTACAGGCAGGTAGATTGAGTCAGGTGTAGTAGTAGCCATTGTTATCCTATTCTAACATCATATTCGTTATTGCGCTACTTATAGAGCGTCTCGCACAAGGAGGCTGCCGCCCATGAAGTACGTAAAGTTGTCCTGAGCGTTTAGCTCCAGCTTTACCGTAAGCGGAGTGTTAGTGGGAACGTCTGCGATCAGTGTCTTGTAACCAGACGGAGAGAACGAGGCACCCCCCGTAACAGCAACCCGCTGTGCTGGGTTTTCTAGGCCAGTTTCACGTGATAGCACCACATCACCGGTTTCTGTGTCGGTGATGGATACAACGAAGTAACCGCTGCCCCCGTTGAGCGACCCGCCATAGTTTAGTTCAAGCCGACCCGTGATACTGGTTACATCCACTGAAGCAGCTGTACCCGGGTACCAATTGCTGAAGTCACCCAAAGGTGTAGTAAACTCTACGTAGTTCAATACAGCTACGCTGCGTAGCTTCTCAGTGACTTCCTGCAAACTTGTTACAGTGTCTGCTAGCGTCTTGATTTGCTCTGCAAGGGCACGCGCGCTAGAGTTCTGCTGCTTGTTGACATTGATGTCATCGAGAACCTTGCGTCCAGCGCTTTGCTCTAGTTCTAGTAGCCGCTGATTGACGCTACGGCCCCAAGGAGCTGCATTAGGATCAAGATTCGGCTGAGGATAGACCGGCATAAGTTCTCCAGAGTGGTGTCATATTGAAATCGTTAAACGACCGACCAGCCTGAATGGCGGCAAAGTCATCAAACGTATAGGCTGTTGTCTTAGGTGTAATACCAGGACCTACAAAATCCTCTAGCACAGCAAGCTGCCATGTGTTTCGGAAGTCGTTGAATACCGTGTCGGACGTTGCGGAGTAGTTGACTCCGGTAGGGTTTGTGGTGGCAGTATCGATGCGATAGAACGCATCTCGGAACCTACGGCGCGCTCCGGCGATGTTGCCAAACGCCTGGTTAGCAAAGTCCGAACGCACAACCTCGTAGTAGTAAGCGTTGAAATCGTCAAACGTCTTGCCTGCCCAGGTTGCGTTAAAGGCATCAAAGGTCTGACCATTCCAGACAGGTGCCTTACCGTCAACTCCCGCGCCGAATTCTGTGAACGTGGGGTAACGTAGGTTGTTGCTTACATCTGCGCGGTTAATGCCCGTCGAGGAAACAGATAGGCTCTGCTCATACCCCGAATAGCGTCCAGCTGTGCGAATTCCTAGGTCATAGGCATCTGCAATAGTTGAAATATAAGGATTGTCTACTGTAATACCGATACGCTGAGGTGTGTCACTATCAGGCACACCTGTGGGGATCGTCAGCGTCTGCTTATCGAAGTAAGTACCTGTGCCCTGCAAGCGCAGGGAAGAATATGCGTCGCTGGTCCCAGCGCCAACAGCGATACGAAATGGGCCCTGCGTTGTCTGAGCACCGGTGATTGTCAGGTCGATTGTAGCGGGGTCTTCTCCGATAGCTACCTTGACAGACCCGCCGTTTCTAGTCCACTGAGCAGGTACAATAGCAAGACCATCCTGACCCACCACCGAATAGACACTACCGGTATCATATCGTCCTACATAAGCAACACATGTTGGCTGAATAATCGATAGCAGAGAAGCCGACACAGGGATGTTGACCTCTAGCGTCTCACCAGCATCCACCTGGTAAACGGGGGTGTCTTCTGTCCACACCCCATTCTTAGGGTAAACTTGTCCGTTGACCTTGTAGCTGTTCTGGTAGTAAACTACCTCAATTGCCCGCGCAATTTGACCGCGCTTTACGGTGAGCGCTGCTGCCGTGTCTCTTCGAGATTCCGCGACACGTGTACGCAGGGGTCGAAAAACGATGTTGTTAGACACCAAGGAAATTTCAGCACCACATACGATGGCAAACTGACGGAGCTTGTCAAAGATTACGTCTGTCCAACCCGGAGTTGGGATAGGCAGATTTGCTGAGTAACGGTAGCTGCTATCGCCAGGGGCCTCGAACACAATACCCGTTGTAATTCCGGCAAGGCCGAGATAGTAGCGAAAGGTCTGCTCCATCGTGAGGAACTGCGGACTAGCTGATCGCGTAGAGAGGAGCACAGACATGCGCGAGTCAGCCGTAAGCGAGGCAATGCCATTGGAGGCATCAATGCCCGTCACGGTAGCTGTAGTTGTGCCCTTAGCGCCGTCAGAAAGCGTGAGCACATCATCAATCAGTGTGATTGTGCCCTTAGCGCTAGGGTTCTCCACAATGCTCGTGGTCAACTGACCAACACCGCCATTGTTCGATGCAGGATCAAGTGGCGTAGCATCCTCGACGACAGAGTAGTCCGTGAGGTTAGTGGTTACACCGGCGTACGAGCTTGTGCCCGTTACTGTTACCTCTACCGCCATGCTTCATCCTCAATTAGTTGTACAGCTAGGCTCTGTCGATCCATAGCTACGTTGTTTTGTGTCAAAGAGGGCTGGGCCCCAAAGCGTAGTCCGCTGTGGCCCTGCCCAGAAATGAACCCACCCCGCTCAGGAGTGACGCCCGTAGGAAGTACCTGGGCCATCAAGCCTGTAATGATAGAGCTGCCCGTTCCCGCAAAGCTGATTTCAACCCCAGATACCTGCGCCCCATTCCAGCTGTTAGAGAATCGAACATCTGACGTGTTTGCCAGAATGGGAATAGCAGCTGGGGCACCGCTTGCAGGGGTGACGACGAGATTAGACGTAGCCGCAGTCGCCCCGTGAGCCCCAAACCATAGAGTATGGCTCGGAGGAATAGGGATAAACAACTTGGGACGCTGTGCTACAACAGGCCAATTTACTGAGTTCTGGTAGAGGATACCCTTAGTAGGATAACCCTGTGTGTTAATATACTCTACTGGGTATTCTACAGCTTCTCGGCGCGGTCCACCAGATAGCACAGGGGCGTCCTGAAGCACGGTGCGGGGGCTGGCCCAGTGCTGTGGTAGGACATTCTTGTCCATTGCAAAAGGGTCCAGCAGGAAAATTGCATTAGGTCCCCAAACACCCTCAGCGTAATCGGTAATCTGGCGAACTTCATTCCTCGACAAGCTAGTCCATGAGTAATTGTAAGTCCGGTGCGCTGTTGTAGAGCGCTGAGTGATGGTGCCGCCGTTCAAAAGTGCGGCGGCACCACCCTCCCAGCCAATGCGAGAGCCATCGTAATTGGCGTCAGGGGCGCGAACCCAGGTCATGCGCTCGCGCGTCCCGAAGTAAATCATGTCTCTCATCAGCCGTTAGCTCCTCGCTGGGAATTGTCGAAGTTTGCCGCGTTAGCCGCATTAGCCACCGCGTCGCGGCCAATAGAAACGGTGACGTTCTTGTTGGCGGCAATCAGCTGGCGGTCAATGAGGCTAAGCTCTACTACAACTGTACCAGACTTGGTTGTGCTTGGCGAGTCGCGGAACACAATAGTTGGTGGAAATGGATTCTGCTGGTTATTGATAGCGTTTAGGCCATCGGTACCAAGATAATCCATGCCCTTAAGGTTAACCACACCCTCACCGAACTGAGCGTTAATCATGGTGTTGTCGACACCGCGATTTGCGGGGCGCTGACCACCTGTGATAAGACCACCGCTGGCATAGTTGCCGCTTGCTAGCCGGGCAAGGAGCGCGTTCAGCTGACCCTGGAGGGCATTCGTACGACTGTTCAGGTTACCTTCCTTGCCGGAAGCCGCGACAATCTGGTCCCGCAGTGCGTTGACCTGGTTGATAAGCGGCTGTGCTCGCTGCTGCTTAGCTACGTCAGCTTCAGCAGCTGCAATCGCAGCATTTAGGGAAGATAGGTTGCCCTGTAGTCCGGCAATACGGCTACCAACACCACTTAGTCCGGCCATAGCCTGACTTGTGTCTGCGGTGACTGTGACTTCCTTGCGTGTCGGAACGTTATTCACGGCAACACGAAGAATGTCAAACGTGCCAGCATAGTTACGGACCTGCTGCTGATTGAACCCTAGCTGCGTCAGCTGCTGCTCGAACTGAGCCTGTAGCGTTCTGATGTACGCGCTGACCTGATCCGCGCTAGCGCCGGTGGCGGCGAATGCTTCGATCTGCCCGCGGTAAGACTCGATAAGTCCGAGCACAGCTGCGCGGTTGGCAATAGCAGCTGCCGTGTTACCCTCAAGCTGTGTGCTTGCCGCTGCTGTAGCGACAGCAAGCTGCTTCTGCTTGTCGGCCTGGTCGATGCTGTTCTGCCCAAGTGAGGCACGGATAGCGTCAGCCCGAGTCGTGTCGCCGTAGTCGGTTGCGACGCCCAGCTGAATCTCTAGGATGTTACGGTCAGAGGCCAGGCTGGCGAGGTCAGCGTGAAGAGAGTTGATCTTGTCATTGGCTTCAGCAATGCGGTCACGCATGTCAGTTACCTTTGTAGTAACATCATCGATAGCCTGCTGAACACCATAGCGCTTGTCAAACGCTTCCTTCATCGCAGTACCCATGTCACGAGCATACTCTGCCGTGGTCTTAATGGCGTCCTGGAGCTTCTTCTGGTTGTCAGCGGCAATCTTAGCTGAGCGGTCAGCATCACGCTGAGCCGACTTGCTGCTGTTGCCACCACCGCTGGAACTGATCTGCGACTGAAGCTTTGTGCGCTGCTGCTTCAGGCGGTCTAGGTTACCCTGCGCGGACGCAAGCGACAGCCCACCACCGATGCCCAGAGACTGCATCTGCTGGTACTTAGCCAGCACGTCGTCGATGTTCAGCGAAGCGTACAGCGTAGGGTTAGATGCAGCAAGACTCTGCATCAGAGCAATGATCTGGTTGGTGTCACCACCAATCGAGAACAGCGCCTGAGCCATCGAGTCCTGCGCGCTAAGCCCAAGAGATGCACCATATGTCGTAGCAGACTCTAGGGCACTGCCCAGCGCCTCAATGTTTGCGGTACCACCCGACGTAAGAGCGTCAAAGGAGAACCCGCTCTCATCAATCGAGTCGCGCAGTGCGTTCATGTCCGCAGCGTAGGAACTAGCCCCACTGGCTGAATCAAATAGGTCGCCGACGCTGCCCGCAAGATCAGCCACAGCCGAAGATGCATCAGCACCGGCTAGCCCAACACTTGAAATGTCAGTACCCAGGGCACCAGCAACATTCGAGGCTACCTCAAACTGCTGACCCATTGCATCTGCACCGTTACCGACCTGAGCCAAAATGGGAGCAAGTGCGTCAAGGTCACCTAGCACAGAGGGGTCAACAGAACCCTCGCGCACAGCGGCCTCGATACGACCACGTGCCGCGTTAACCTGCTGAATCAGAGCATACTCAACGCCGCCATCCTGGCCCATTCCGGCAGAGATGGCCTGCGCGATATCGATACCGGCTGCCTGGTAAGCACCCTTAAGCTGCTCGTCAGCGAAGATTTCATTGAGAGGGTTGTCGGCATCAGCAGCAGCCTGCTTTGCCAGCGCATTAGATACCCACGCCTGAGCGTTCTCACCGATGACGAATGTCTGCTCACGGAGCGCGGAGGACGCACTTACTGTGCTACCTTCGTTTTCGTTGGTTGCGCCTGTGGCAGTGACAATCGCTTCCTTGTGGGCGTTCACAGCGTCTGCTGCTTCAGCAGAGGCACGCTGGCTGTCAGAGATAACAGTTGTCAGGGTTCCAAGGCCACGGCCTAGGTTCTTGCTGTCCTCGGTATCTGCCTTCAGTGCCGCAGCGAAGCCCTCAGCCCCGCCACCCGCCTGTAGTAGCTCATCTCCGGTCTTGGCAGCTGCCTCGGCGCTTGCGTTGAACGCATTAGTCAGCGTGAAGAGCAGCGGAACAATGATGCTGAGCGCTGCTACAATATTCAGCAGCGGAGTGGCAAGCAGGGCCACACCGAACGCCCGAGCCCCAGCCGTAGCTCGCGCGAAAGCGCCTGAGCTAGCAGCGACACTGACGCTAAGACCAGCAGCCCCCGCCTGTGCGCCACGGTAACCAGGGATCAGTGACCCGATGGTTAGTCCGTTGACGCGTGCAGCAGCAGTGTTGATGCCAAGTGCACCTGTGAGCTGTGTGATAGTACCACGTAGAGCGGTACCCGCAGCAACGCCTGTGCCCATGCCGATTCCCAGACCACGCATGGCAGTCTGGATAGCAAAGCCAGAGGCAACAAGAGCTGCGCCTCCTGCTACGATGAGCGCAAATCCACCGGCCAGCAGGGTAACGGCTGTGAGCACGGCGAGGATCGGAGCGGGGATAGACTCAAGCCCCTGCACCACCGCGGTAACGATAGTAAGGACAGGGCCTAGAACAGGTCCAAGAGCCTGCCCAGCCTTGGCTAGGAGGTTCTGAATGCTGTTTACAAGAATCTGCACACGGGATGCAACGTCGTCAGCCACTCGACCGTAGGACTCACCAAGGAAGGTGCCCTCCTGGTATGCGTTCGACGCATTTTCCATAGAGGCGGCATAAGTGTCGTAGTTACCGGCGAGGCGCTGGAGCACGTTAGACTCACGTGTCTCGGTGATGCCCAGGTCAGAAAGTGCCTGGTTTAGATTGTTGGCAGTCGACAGACCCTTAAGCAGCTGGTCGAAGAACGCCGAAGCATCGCTCTGCCAAAGCTTCTGAGCTTCTTCTGTGGTCGTGCCTAGCACAGCGGCGTACTTAGCCATCGCGTCGCCACCCTCATTTGCCGCCTTGTCAAAGTCAGCAAAGAGACGTAGAATAACACCACGTGCCTGCTCAGGCTGAATACGTAGCGAGGCAAGGGCACCAGCAAGGCCGACAGTTTCCTCGGCGAGGAAGCCCGCCTGTGTGGTGGAGGCGGCAATGTTCTGGGCAAGACTCAGAATTTCACCGTCAGTAGCGACGGACTGTACACCAACGAAGTTGATCGATGAGGCAAGCTTTTCCATGTCGCCGGAACCTGTGTTGGTCAGCTCGAATAGCGCACCGAAGCTAGTAGCAGCCTGGTCCGTGGAGATACCCGTCACCGCAGAGTATCGAGCGGTAGTATCCGAGAACTGCTCAAGGTTCTCGTTGGCAATGCCCATCTGAGCACCAAGTGCTGCGATGCTAGACAGCTGGTCGAACCCAACAGGGATAGTCTGAGACAGCTCAGTAAGCTGCTGCTTTAGCTGACCGGCCTGCTCGACCGTAGGGAGCGAGGTACGCTCAACCTGCGTGAAGGCAGACTCGTACTGCGCACCGAACACAAGTGCGGACGCACCGGCAGCTGTCAGGCTTGCCCCGAGCACACCGAGGGTCGTCGATACGTCGTAGAGAGCGTACCGTGTCTGGTTTAGGGCACCGGCGTCAGGCAGGCCAAGAGATGCCGTCGCCTGTGAGCGCATGGCCGTAAGCTCCTGCTGACGGATGCGCTGCTCGTCCCGAATCTGCTGCGAGTTGGACGCCGCTGCCTGCTGCGCACGGTACTGTGCGGTCTGCTGTGCCGAGCGACGACGCTCAGCCTCCAGGCGTGCGTCCAGGGCCACTGCTGCCTGGAACTCTCGGGTGTACCCTGCTACCGAGTCTGCTGTACGGCGCTCAGTAGCCTTGCGATCCTCAGCAACAATGGCATCAATGGCCTGCTTGCGGATCAGGAAGTCTGTCTTGGACGGCTGTGTCGGAGCTGTATCTCCCAGCTGGTTAGTAACAGCTGTCGGTGTGAACACCCGAGACGACTGTCCCGGGTACTTATCCGTTGTGGCAGCACGACGGGCAGCAGCAGAAGCCTTTTCCTGCTCTGCTGCTGCCTGTCGAGCTGCGGCTACTACAGCCTGCTGGGATGCAATGCGCTGCTTGTTGGCCTCTGTCTCTGCCTTGGCAAGTGCCATGACAGACTTGCCCTGCGAGTCATTGAGTGCAATGATGGTGCGCGAAGCAGTCGAGATAGCCTGAGCAAGCGACTTGGAGCGCTTCTCATAGTCGGCCTGCTGCACAGAACCGTTGGCGAACTCCTTGTCAAGGTTCACCATCGCCGTTTCTAGGCGCGCAAGATTGTTTGTTGCCGCAGATACGGCAATATCAATGTTGCCCTTGAGGTCTAGGTTTCCAGACACACAGCGTCCTAACTGCTATTGTGAGTGTAGCGTCTTGCTAGCAATCTTTGCAAGCGCCTCGCTACGCGATGGCAGCGGTTCGAATGTGCCGTCTTCTTCGTTCTTTAGCCCAACGGCGCGGGCATAGCGGTTCTCTCCTGGCTCTGGGTCAGGGTTGCCTGGCATCTTGTTGTACGTCTCAAGTTCCGCCTGCGCATAGCACATGGTGGACATGATGTCGAACTCAACAGCTCCGCTTGACGTATGGCACAGCCAGACAGGGTTACCGCAGGTCTTACATGTGTCTCGGTCCAGCACACCTACAGCCTCCTGGAGACGATAGTCGTGGCTGTACCAGCCAGAGAAGGGGTCCCCCTCTTCCAGCAAAGCCGCCGTGGGGCGCATGCGCGCCTCCACAGCGGACTTGATTCGGCTAACGTACCGAAGGTTCTGCTGGTGCGTTAGCGCTTCGACAAAAAATCAGCGCTCACGGCACGGTCGAAAACGTCCGTGTCGCTGTTGACCCTGTAGACAGCCTGGTCCAGACGGCCAAACTCAGTGGGGTGAAGTCGCCCGTCAAGCGTGGCGATCTTCTCGGCGGTCCAGGTCTTGTCGAGCTTGCCGTCTGCACGGCGGGCCTGGACGATGGAGCGGGCGATCAGCTCATGCGTTAGCTCACGGTAGAAGGGCTCGGCCTTCTCAAAGTCATCCGACTCCTTGTGGCCGTGCTTAGCAACTAGTGCCGAGCGAATAGCCTTCTTCAGCTGCGGGGCCATTCCCTTAAGTTCGAATGTTAGTGCCGATGCCTCGATTCGCTCCCGCAGGGCGTCAACCTCATCGGGGTCAACCCAGGTCAG
>Ga0265798_10002160_pt1 | contig 29245 bp, 34 predicted proteins | sample P3T30metagenome_FD_192430 | JGI IMG/M metagenome (GOLD analysis project Ga0265798, IMG submission 192430) | Plant litter microbial communities from East Loma Ridge, Irvine, California - P3 T30 | ecosystem: Environmental > Terrestrial > Plant litter > Unclassified | place: USA: California...
TCCATAATTCTTGACTACTTACCGTTGAACCCTTGTATCGTGTACTTCTGGTCCTTGCGTGGCATGAAGTTAAAAAATGCTCGGTATGGCCTGAAATTAGGCTTGCGATCCTTCGGGTGCTCTAAGACAGGGGCAAGATCTCGAACGAGCAAATAAAGAGTACGGCTGAGTCGGCAACTTATGTGAGCTTTTTTTCTGAGAGACCAAAGTAGTTGAACAGGTGTAGATGAGTCTCGACCGCATACGACCGCTAGATTTGTTGTACCTTTCCAGGATGGAGGAGCAGGTCAATAGGGTGTGCTAGTCACCCTTACCACATTGCCTTCTCCCGCTGTTTCCTGGTCATAGCCTACATCTCCTACTATCAACGTTGAACGCATATGCCATGGAAAAGCCTCGAGCCAAAAGCCCAATCAGAGAAACATCAGGCAACATTCTTGCGCCTAATCCCTGGCTGGAAGGAGAATTACGAAGTATTACTGCTAGCAACGTACCGGAGCTGGACGCCACTTCGACACGAATGAAATGTCCAGTCGCGCCATGTACCAAGTGGACTGGGCCGTGCAATAGCGGAGGTCGCAGAAAACTCCGGGGCTCGTACCTGCTGTGTACGCGCAAGCTGTTCCTCAGGAAGCATCATCTGGCTTGCGTGCTTTCTTGAGTCCAATTGAGCCACTTCACCAACAGGCGTCCGTGCAAACTCCGAGTGATCAGATTCGGCTTTAGACCGTGAAGTCAGAGGACATTCTGAAAGAGCTCATGAATTGCCAGGGTCGAAATACCACGAGCTCTACACGTCGCCATCCTCATCCGCCCGCAGCTGTAGTAAGAAGTCAGCCATCAAGAAGAGCGGCGACTTCCCCTATCGCGGAAACCGGCGTCGAACGTAACGGCAGACGTGATCTAGACTCACAACCATCAAGTATAGCCACACAACACAAACTCAATGCCCAGAGAGCCGCAAGACTGCGTCAACAGTGGACAGCCTCACCACTTGCGCACCTCAACGTCTTATCTCAAACCATCGACTTCTCAGCACGCCGTCTGGAATCTCCATGCTCTCGGGTAATCAAACCATGGGAACGGACGCAATGCTGTCTGTTACGCCCGATCATTTTGCGCTCTCGGTTTGGCATGGACGATTGAGACGGCGAGAGGGCGTCTCGCATGTGCGGCATTGACTACATCTAGCGGTATAGATGATGATCAGAGTAAACTGCCGGAATCATCAAATCTAGGAAGGAGGAGGTCGGAGTCTTCGGACTTGGGATGAAATGTGTCGATGTGTATGGCGCGTGTTCTTGAGCTGCCTGTGCAGAAAAATGCATGTTCATCTGTATCATGTAGATCCCAATGCAGATCAGTGGAGTAGCCGAGACCGCTGCTGAAGACAAGACTGTTGATAGTTTGCGATCGCACCGCACTCGAGATACTGTGGCTACTATATGGCAGTAGCGCGATGGAACATCTGTCATTCGTATGAGGCCAATGTGAATCTGCAATTTTATGGGTGATGCTTGCACTGCAGAGAGAGGAAGAAATGTTGCGCGGAATACATGATGGTGTAAGAGAGAAGAAAGACCGATTCCGTCGATGACGTGACACCAGTCAGCATGTCGCGCTAAAATCATTATTGCCGCGGGACTACTTACGCACTTACGTTCCTCCACCACTTCGCTCGCATATAGTGCAAGCTCGCCACTTTCCACAATGGCGACTCTATCTAGAGCTTTTAATTTGATTCAGTTCGTCGTCCTTGATCACCTTTGAACCTTTGTTACACAGCTTGCCACCTTGCCATGACAACGTCTTGAAGATGACGCCGCCCGCAGACACCCTCACCGTACCGACCCAAAGTCACCGCTCTACATCACACGATCCAGCATCGTCGAATCGCGCACGAAAATCACGGAAGCCGCGCGTACTTCATTCTTCGAAACGCAATGGTACCTCGGACCACGACGCGCTGAGTCGCGAGGACACGCAACAATCGCAACGAACTACCAAGTCAGCATGGTGGAAGACGCGCCTATTCAGTGGCATGATACACGACATAAGGCGACGTGCGCCATTCTACTTCAGCGACTGGACAGATGCTTGGGACTACCGAGTTGTGCCTGCGACCGTGTATATGTACTTCGCGAACATCTTGCCAGCACTGGCTTTCTCGCTGGACATGTTTGAGAAAACAAATATGAGCTTTGGCGTCAACGAAGTCCTTCTAGCTTCGGTCCTGGGCTCCGTCGTCTTCTCGGTCGCGGCAGCACAGCCATTGGTGATCGTGGGTGTTACGGGACCCATCACAGTCTTCAACTACACCGTGTACGACATCATCACGCCGAGGGGAACGAACTACTTTGCCTTCATGTGCTGGATTGGGATATGGTCGCTCATATTCCACTGGATTCTGGCTATCACGAACTCCTGCAACGCCCTTCGATACGTCACACGCTTCTCCTGCGACATATTCGGCTTCTACGTTGCGTTCATATACCTTCAGAAGGGCATACAAGTGCTCACACGGCAATGGGAGGTCAACGATGCGTCTGCGTACCTGTCGATCATGGTGGCCTTGCTTGTCACGGCGGTCGCGTACATTTGCGGCATCATTGGGCAGTCCTCGCTTCTGCAACACCACGTTCGAAAGTTCATCGAGGACTATGGCACTCCTTTGACAGTCATCTTCTTCACGGGCTTCGTGCACATTGGCAAAATGGCTGGCATTGAATTGCTCAAGCTACCTACCTCAAAGGCGTTCTTCCCTACTACGGATCGTGGGTGGTTTATCCATTTCTGGGATATCAGCGTGAGCGACGTCTTCCTGGCCATCCCATTCGCTGTCATTCTCACCATCCTTTTCTGGTTCGATCACAATGTTTCAAGCCTCATCGCCCAAGGCACAGAGTTTCCTCTCAGAAAGCCAGCTGGGTTCCATTGGGACCTGTTCCTCCTCGGTCTCACAACTGGCGTCGCCGGTCTTCTTGGCCTACCATTTCCCAACGGCCTCATTCCTCAAGCGCCGTTCCACACGCAGTCGCTTTGCGTCACCCGCACAGTCTCCGACGCAGACGACGAAGCGAACAAGGGTCACACAAAACGCGTCGTCGACCACGTAGTCGAGCAGCGCGTGTCTAATCTTGCACAGGGCCTTCTGACCTTGGGAACGATGACCGGCCCACTCCTAATCGTCATACACCTGATCCCACAAGCTGTTCTCGCGGGTCTATTCTTTGTCATGGGCATTCAGGCCCTCGAAGCAAATGGCATCACGCTCAAGATTCTCTTTCTGCTCAGAGATAAGCATCTTACCCCTAGCTCCGATCCACTCACCCACATCAAGCGCCGCTGGGTCATCTGGGCTTTCGTCGGTCTCGAACTCGTGGGCTTCGGCGCTACATTTGCGATCACGCAGACCATCGCGGCCATCGGCTTCCCGGTCTTCATCTTCCTATATATTCCCCTGCGGACGTTCTTGATGCCACGATTTCTTACGAATGAGGAGCTGGGTATGCTGGATGCGCCGACTGCGAGCCCGTTCACAATGGAGTCTGTGGGAGGGAATCATGGGGAGATTGTGGAGCCGGAGCAGGATCTAGGGGTACTTGGAGACAGTGACGAGGCGGAGAGAGGGGAGAGGAGTGCCGAGAAAGAGAAGAGTGGGGAACTTGAGGGGCCGAGTAGGCGGAGGAGCAGTTTTAGGAGTGGGGTGGAGGGGCGTGTGAGATGATGGGTACCGTCAACCTGATCTTACGTCCACACCAAATGTTACACGGTCTTCATGGATGTTTATGAGAGCACTGTACGATTGGCGCGCGCTCACGACGACATGAGCAACCTGCACTCTCGAGATCAATAAAACGCATTACATTCGCAGCCCTCGGGAACTGGCACACACTTAGATTGGACCGCACCATATCTCCCTAGTAGGCTTGTTCAGCAAGCCTCATCACGATGTCGGATCCATGTCATGCTTATAACACATCAGCCTTGTTACTCCACGAAGCTAAAGAATAGCAAAACGACATACGACCATATACACTGACCAGACAAGCCATATCCTCACGATCCATTAGGCCGAACTACGAAGCGTCCTGACATTCGAATTGTTTCCGAGCCCTGTATCAAAGAAACTGTGTGGTCAAGATACATGTCTCCGCTGCCAGCAACATCCGACTCGACATTCAGCGGCTTTGGATACAGTTTTGAAGAAGGTGCAGCCGGATCAGATCGATATGGGCAAGGAGACCGTGGAGGCCTTGACGAGGAGTCTTATGCCCTTCATAAAGTGCATTTTACTCCGCGGGTGGCGTGAGGTGCCATGGGTTGACAGTGAGTATGTGTTTCAATCCACGTCTTCATTTTCTTTACCATTAGAAGCAGTCCTTCGTCGCATGTCCAGTACTTCCAGCTGCTATTGTCACCTTATACTTTAACAATGTCGATAATCCTAACAACTTCTCCCATCCAAGACTAATAACAAAATTTTGGGGTCCATCGTAACCACCCCCTACCTTAGCAGTGCTGCTCATCTGCTCCGGCCCCTCCCAACTGCCAGCACAACTCGACAACCGTTACTCAAGTTACCGCGAATACATCCGGACTCACGAAAACCACTCAAAACTATGGCGAATCTCACGGACCTACCCCGTGAGCTGATCGACGATATTGCGAGTCACCTCACTCTTTCTGAGATAATCGCACTCCGCCACACGTCCAAGCAATTGGTAGTCAACACGACGCACTCCTATAGGCAGGCCTTTTCGACCATCAAAGTCACCTGCTCGAAGAAAGGTCTCGCTCGTCTCGGAAACATCACAGATTTTGCGGGGTGGAGCTCTAATGCCGAACTCATCACAAAGCGAGCGGTTTGCGACAGCGTTGAGCATGTAGTCATTCACGTCCTTTCGGCTTCTCGATTAGTCGAATTGGCTGGTGAGTCAAAAAGCAATTTTGGTAGGCGTGCGAACTCACGTGGCCGCTCTCTAATTCGCGGCTGTTTGACAAAGATGTCCATTGTCGACTCGCCGTATATGCGTGCTTACGCTTACATGCGTAACACCCTTGTGCAAAACCTGAACAAGCTACCTAACTCGAAGACTATCACGATCACGAATGAGGACTCTAGCGATATGCAAGAGCCAGTCCTGGAAATTAGCAAACTGTCTCGCTTCGATCCACTTCCGCACACCAAGCCGCATCTCTACGCCTACGAGTCAGTGCTGAGTATTTTCCCTGCTCTGGCCAAGACAGATGTTCGTTTAGAATTGGTCGTGGATTACGCAAACACCATCGAGAACGACCGTCTCGCGGTCAAAATGGATTCTCGTCGGAGGAAACGCCAACACAAAGCAGAAAATGTTCGGCGCCACCACTTTCGCCCCTGGACGGACACTGCGATCTTCTCTGCATAAGCTCACGTTGCGAAACACCAAAGACGACGCACAGTCCTGCGCTAGTGAAATTCTCAGCAGCGCAATGGACTCGCCCATGACGGAGCTCGTGCTTGATAACGTGAACGACACAACATTGTGTGCTCTAGAGACCTACCCCGACCTCGCTACGCTTAAGATCAGCGACTCGCGCCTCGGTACTCCATGGTCTATGTCGCTGGATTTGGTGAAGGTCTTGGACGACCATCGCAATACGCTTCAGCACGTAGAGATTACCAATTGCACGGGGATTAGCACGGAGTGGGAGTCTATTCTTACTAGTCTGACGGAACTACCAAAGCTGCAGACGCTGTCTATCGTTGGTTGTGAGGCATATGTATTTATGGCAGATGATCGTACGTACGTCTTTGACGTTTCGTATGATCGAGATGTGGGGGTCCGCGTTGACCTTGATGGTATTGGCGATCACGAGATTGCTTCGAGCTTCAATGCGCTGATTGTCGAGGCTACCAAGCGTCATTTGAGCTAGAAGTTGACAAAGATTTGTACGCGTGTCGCTAAGTCCCTACGAAGCTGCGGATATGATGTGTAACTCTTCGGGACACACTAAATGCCAAATTTTGTGACTCAACGAATACTGAGAGAGCCCTCAGGTGGATCACGTGATGTATCATATGGCCGATGCCTCGCGTATGCCTAGGAATACAACCCTTGATCGTTCGGCCTTCCTCTTTTTGTATGTGCAATCAATCTTTCTCTCAGTCAAATCCACTTCGTTCAGCTTCAACACTATCTAGATCAAATGCAAATTATACTTGACGCAAAGAATTGATCTTGCTCCAGTGATCTTAGACATGGCAGTGCCTCAAAATTCCGATTGCGTGATCCACCATCACTGCGTGTGAGCGACCGCGTTTTGTATGCATAATTCCATGCCAGCTATGAACTCGAGACCCAGTCCACTCTTTCACACTACTATGGTGATTCAACAACGTCTGGCTTCACAAAGAGCCTTTTAGACGTAAAGAGTTGGCACGGCTCTCTTCCGACTCGCCTCTCAACCCCATTGCGTGTACAGCAAACCGCAACCTCAACAATCATGTCGCTGAACGACCTCCCAATGGAGCTCATATACAACATCAGCAAGCATCTCAACTACGCCGACATCGTTGCACTTCGCCACGCGTCCAGACCTCTGGTATACACTACACAAGATTCTTTCATGCATAAATTCGATGACAAGGTCACGGTAACTTGCTCCTAGGCCGGACTTAAGCGTCTCGCAGCGCTTTCCAATACCGTTCAGAACGAGGCCAACGTAGAGGCTTGCTCACGTATCAAGCATGTCGTCATTCAGACCTTGGACGCCTTGGAACTGCGAGCTATGGCTTTGGATTTCGAGAGCGCTGCCTCATATCTTCAAGCCTACGCAAACATGCGCAAGACTGTACTCGACGGCTTAAATACAATGCCGAACTTCAAGATGGTCACCGTCACCGACGAGGTCTACGAATGCACCCTCCGATCAGCACAAAAACTCTCCAAAACTTCTGGCATTGACTTCTTTGTCGAGGCACTCAAAACCACGTCGCGGTGGTCCAAGTCATGTCCACCATGACTACACGGCTACGAGCCGATCCTCAGTGTCTTTCCCGAGCTCAAAAAGCAGGACATCCACCTGGAACTCGTTGTCGATTATTACACCCACACCAAGCCCGAGAACGGTGGCCCCGCATTGCTCCTCGGCAACATCAGCACCGAGCTATGTGCTCGACTCCCATTCTCGAAGTCGCGCCGCAAACCGTGGTATGGTAGTCTTCCGGACTCTCTCATGCAGGCAGTTTCACGCCAGATGTTTGGAAGCGATAACTTCAGCGCCGAAATTGTCATTGCCAATTACTTACACAAGGTTACACTCCGGCACCAATGGCGGCATAAAACCGAGATACGCGCAGGGACCGAGATACACGAACTGCTCGAGTGCGTCATAACCGCACCAGTGACTGAGATCAGCGCTCAGGGCATTCATCGACGAGAGCTGCAAGTCCTCGATCACCAGCTTATGCCATTTCTTAGCACGCTAAAGATTGACACCGCGGTCATTTTCAACACTTCAAATCCCCACCATCAATCCTTGGATCTGCAGCAAGTATTACAAACGCACGCTGACACCCTCCAGCACGTCGAGCTGGACCAGGTCTTTGCTTGGGACCACGTCGAATTCCTGGCTGGCATGTCTATTCTAGTCAATCTGCCGAAACTAAACAAGCTGATGATGCCCCGCTGCTCTGTTATGACTAATGGTCATTGCGGTCATAACTTTTCAGGTCACATACGACCGTGATGTCGCCGATCGGTTTGAGTACAGCGGCTCTGGAAGCGATCTCGTGCTCGGTGCACAAATAGCCTCGCTCTTCAGTGCTGCGAATGCTGCTAAGCAGCGGGAGCCATAGGTGCTTATCGTCCGGTCATAGTCAGCTAGGGTTTTATCTCTTCCCTTTCTCAAATCATATATCGCTTTTGAAATAGTATTACAGTGCAGATTGAATGCAACATTGATCCCTTATACCCTAATAGTGCTTCGTGATCGTCTACTCATAGTACTTTACATCGAAATAGCCTAATAACGTACCGTTGCAGTGATCGAAAACCCCCTCTTGCCGTTTGTTGCATCGGTGTGGTCTACGAAGCCCAACGATTCGCCGATTGTTCGCCTCACGAGTGCTCCGGGAGTCTCACAATTAGATTTTCACCGCTCACCCCCGGGATCTTAACAATTTGACACCCTCCGGCTGTCAATATGAGGTTGTAGATTGACCCTACGATGCGTATGAAGGACGCAACGTATGCGCCGAGAACGCAAAAGTGGCAAAGATACTGTGAGCACTGTTGAAATTGCTAGTTATTGGCACCCCGTCCCATAACGAGTTCAGCGCTCAATTCCGGAAGTAACTCGTCTGTTTCTGGCAGGGCATTTGATCACTTCTTTGGTCTACGGCCAGCAGAAGATGAGACTGCCAAACGATAGATTTGATGAAACCCCGACTCTTCGATCAGACTTCTCACAGATTCGAGCACTTTGTACCGCATGACCTACATGAAGACGAGGATCGAGGATTCTAAGAAAAGTCCGTATGCGGCCGAGATTTCTGGCAAGGGGTCTGTGCACCTTGGTATCTACGCCAGTGAGAAGGCAGAACTGCGTGCACAGCAGCGCCGCATGGTCAATATCTACAAAACGCATTGGCGTGTAACCACCGAGCGACGCCATTCAAGTAATCACCTCGCCGCCTCTCACTCTTTTCGCTTATCGTCCTCAACCTCGGGCTGGTCAAGAATGTCGGCGGCGAGCCTATCGAGGGCCTCCATGGCGTTCTCGTGCTCGCCGTATGCGTCCGATATCTTTGGCAAAGCGTCTGTGACCTCGGTGAGCGCAGCAATGCGGCCCTCCTTCCAGCGATGGATTTCCTTGTATTTACGCTCGGTCGTCTCGAGCGCGGTGATGCGTGAGGCGAGGGCCACGATGTGCGAGGTCTCTTCATCTAGCAGCTTCTGAAGCTCGCCGACAGTTTTTCTCTACAGTTCCTGGCGCTGGCGGTTTTCGGATCCCTGTGTCTGTGTTATCATGAGAGGTTGGAGATCGGTATCGGGAGCGCTACTTTCCGTGCCTTATTCTGTCGCAGTGTGCAGCTCGACCTCCCCTTGCTTAAGGCCATCCGCCCAGACGTAGCCATCGTTTCCCACCGCCCAGCCTACGCAGCGCTCCAACTTTTTCACTCACCTTCCGACAGTTACCCCGTTCAGGCGCACGAAACCGTCCCTCTCGACGACGAGACCGTCAAGGTCCTTGAGTCGCTGGACTCTTCTTCTTTTTTTTTCTTCTTCTCCTTCTCCTGCCCCGTCTCCTTGTTGGCGCCTTTTCTCTTGCTCGACGATTTAGGCGCCGTAGCTGGCATATCCGTGCGCTTGCTCATCTTCCAGCTTTTAGATTAGTTTCCTTGTCTTCTAAACTTAACCTGAACGAGCCGGACATGCTGATCGCGGATGACCCAGAGGACGCAGCCATTGCAGTATATATTCGGGCCCGTCGCGCGGAGGTTTCTGCAATACCAGGACCGGGCATTTCCAGCACATATTCACGAACCAAATTGAGCGCGCGAAACCCGCCATGAAGCTACAGGCTGTTCAGCAGCGAGCGAGAGGCAAGAATGCAAACGGCGCCGGAGAAAATAACTGTTGGATTGTAGAGCACAGAACAGACGACGAGCACCATTACATCAAGACTACGGGTATTCCTTCAAATGCCCCGTCACAAAGCGGCAACAGGGTGAGGCAATGTCGAATGCTCGGCTCATGGCATGCATGAAAACTGTCATGTACTTCCCCAATTTCGAGTGCAGATCCTCAAGAAGCATTGTGGAAAGTCCAACCTCCCGAGACCTGAGAATCTCGGACCTTGGGTTAACGTATAAGATGCATAATTAGAGACACTTGCTCGAAACAATGCCCGAACTGCACATTCTGGACAGGTGTATTCTCAGCCTCAAGAAGATTTTCTTGTATCCTAGTGTTATTCCCGTACCAAGCATACCATAACGGGCAACCGCCGCTGAGTTAAAGATCCTGGAACAGTGGCCGTGCCGCAAGGTGAAGTCGGCGAGAAACAGTACAAGAGAAAAAGTGTGGAGCGAGAGGCAGCGTTTGCCGAAAAAGCTGAAAGCTGATCTGGGTCGCGACCAGCCACCGGTGGTAGTAAATCGCAAAGCTGACGATAATGGAAAATCGATTGCGAGGCAAAAGCAGCGTCTTGCGTTGTAACGATGGTAATGGCGTTGCTGTTACGTACTTGATACGCAGTGGAGCAATCACTGAAATGTAACCAAAAGAAAAGAAAAGATGTGTGTACGCGAACATGGAACCAAGCTTCCATTCCCCATGCCAGCATAACTTGAACGGTTGGTGTGAATGTTTCGTATTTGGCGTTGCCATTGTCATTTGAGATCGTCCTGCGGTAAAGATGTTTGAAAGTGGGCACTCCAGGGCTGTAACACCACTACTGGAGGCTAAAGGCTTGGGCCGTTTACCCAGGGATTGCGAAACAGTAGCCTGAAGGTACACAAAGGACTGTAATGTATCGTAGTGTTCTTCTCTTCTTGCTCCAGCAGAGTGAGTGACAGTGACTGAAGCTTGACACCGGACCAACGCCGGCGATCGATCGTCGCCTATGGTCACCCGCCTCTGCAGGGGACTCCACTGTATCATGCGTGCGCTAATTTAGCGGCTCTCCGTGGGGTATATAAACCCCTCGCCAGCGCGCTTGCCTTTCTCTTTTCTTTTCTTTAGCTCTCGTACGTATATCCAACTCTTGTGCAATGTTCTCCCTGCTAACCAGCTCTCAGTTTGCCTTTTGGCTTAGATCAAGTGTAGTATCTGTTCTTTTCAGTTTAATCTCTGAAACGATCCTACGGGATCATTCAAGATTATTCTTATTTTTGAAACGCGCGTGGTGGTCACTGGGCTTGCTCATACCGCCGCGCACAGTGTCGTCTCTATTGCACTCCCTGAGATGTACGCGAACGCTTTTTCATTGATGAGTTTCAGCTTGCTGAGCTCTCGAGGAAGAATTAATTTTTCTGGTCTGTGTGTTGTGACGTTGACGTGCGAGGTCGGCACCGCTCTGATTGGCCAGTTGAGCGAACACGACATGGCGGTGTGCGATTCACGGCCAGCTTCTATCGGGACTCGCGACAGCTCGGACTGCAGGTAAGTCCACCAATTGCTTTGTGCACAGGTGGATTCTCTCACTCGTGATGGCAGACCAAGACGCAAATATAACAGCAAATTTGCCGCAACGTGGCTAACACGACAATTTACCATCGTCACTCTCACACTGTTGTAGACTTGTACTCGAGATTGGGTATTGAGAAAAATCTGAAGCTGCAGAAGGCGCAAAGATCGCTGCCACGAATAATCACCATCCCCAGATTCGCCGCAGTACAAGCAGACCCACTCCAACCACACCGCAAGTCCCCAATATGTGACACCAAGCCAGCAATCCTTTCCTTACAATCTGCCTCGCAAATTCATCCGCACTGTGCGCGTCATTCAACTTCGGAAACTCCAGCTCCTCACCTTTCTCGTTCCTCGGTACCTCTTTGCCCAATGCCTTACACAGCGGCGCCCACCCATCCCTCACATCGAAGAACACCAGCTTCTCTTCCGACACCACGGTTTTCAGCCACTCGATATGCCTGTCGTACCACGCCCTCGTATACTCCGAAATATGGTCGCCCGGCCGCACGTACAGCTCGCCCCAGCGGCCATGTTGTAGCGCATGAACGTAAGTGGTGAAGTACCGCAGCCCTGGCAGCGGGAACAGCGCGACGAGCAGAAACCACGTATGTGTGCTCGAAACCTTGACGATCTGGTCGATAGACCTAGCCCACGCGTCGGGGTCGCGCACCGTACAAATGACCATTGCGTCGGGCCACAGTTCGAGGATCTCGGGCACGAATTGCGCGCTGGGCGTATCGGTCGTGGCGATATAGCCGCTGAGAATATTCTGGAGCGTCCTGAGGATGTACTGCTTGTCGTCGGCCGACTTGATGGGCGTCTTGCGCAGGACGCTGATCAGGTCTGTGCAGTCTGAGGGCTTGCCGTGCCAGAGCTGTGTCCCGCCGTCGTAGACGGTGCCGTCGAGGAGGATGCGGAGAGCGAGAGCGAGAGAGGTTGTGCCTGTTCGAGGGAGGCCGGCGCCAATGACTTGGATTGAGGCCCCGTCTCTTGGGTGCGATGGTTCTTGGCCCATGCTGACGTTGAAAGCTAAGTGAAGCACAAGTCATTCCTCCATATTTATGAGTCTCTAGCATTCCTTTATGCACTTTGACTCGTCATTTACCGAGATTCTGTCGTTGCTTCACTGCCCACATATCTACGACGCGACATCGCCGATACGAAGGTTGGTGCTCAGGAGGTGGTCACAGGGTTGTCTACAGATTTGGCTATCATCCACATGTATGGTGTTTTCCGACTGCCCAAAAGCGGTGCGACGCCGGGTACACTTGCCTGTATTTGGTCACGCCTGATTCAACTCCTGTGGGTTGCGCCTTTGGTGCCATCGCGTACCTTTGACCACGAGACGAGAACCATTTCATCTTGCACGGCTAGGCTGACAAGTGTGACTCGGCGCCGACTAAGCGTTGCTGTAGCGTTATCTGCACGCGGTTTGCGCGCTTGTGGCAGGACAGCGCAATCATGCAGATGTTTCCTTGTCAATGGGTTTCTATCATGGGATTGTTGACTCGCGCTCTAGTCTATCCTCGTTTCTGTTCGCACGCTCTTCCCGAGCATGCTGATGTGTTCGCGAACAGCTGCGGCATGAGTACTGTGGCGAGAACAGGACTACTCTAAAGTTGCCTGGATATCTGCGTGGGTTCCGTACCAATCTATTGGATAATTGACAACGAGTTCTTTCGACACGCGGATGTTTCTACATTGGTTTAATTGCTTCATAACCAGGAGCGCCTAGTCAAGCTCAGAGTTGAGGACAGGAGTCTTGTTAGCCGTACTGTAAGTCGTTCTTCAGCTGCTCATTCGATAGTCGTAGCCATTTATAGGGCTACTCGTATTATGCGTAGGCATAGAGCCACTGTGATGGTAACGCGAGTCGTCCAATCATCTGCCTTCGGAACGTTGTCCGCAAGGACTCAGTGAAGCTTGCGAGACTCTCAGCTCTGCGAGTCCGTCATTGGACGATCTAAACTACGCACAATCAGTAGCCTATATCTACACTCGCTTGTTATCGCCCACCTAGATGTAGTATGCAGTAGCAACTTGCGTCGTGCCTTGTTGTTCTAGACCTAAATCGTTTTGCCATACTCCCGCACGTGGAAAATGACTGATCTCGTACTAGTCACATTCACAGATTCCGATCTAACTTCATCGTCTTGTGTGTGTCGTACGCGAGGAATACGGCCTTGCCTGCTAAGCCGACAGAAACATGCCACTTTCACGCAACCGCATCCCGAGGTAGGTCGAAACTTGGTCGATCCAGGTCCAGCATTCATCACACAAGTACTGGATGCGATCGCTGACTTCACGAGTCGTCATGCTGGAGAGCACATAGCAGCAGGAACAAGAAGTGATGTGAGAGCTCAGGCAGGATATTTCGTGGCCCGGTGACTGAACATGGGGAAGGCGGATCTGGTACCTGGTTTCGCGAGCCTGCTGTACATGTCTTCCCAAACGGCTAGGCTGTCTGTCTCTCTACGCAAATGGTTAGGCTGGCTGGAACAAGATCTTGCAGTGTACGGTCATACTGCCAAGGTCGTACTAACGGCTGTCAGCTTCCGCCTTTTGTTAAGATTGGAGTTTCTACGGTGGTTGGATTTTGGTGGGCGACTTTTAGTTGGTTTTGCTATCCGCTCATGCCACTCTTTCTCACGTCCTGACGTTGTCAGGTCAAACATGCTTCGCCAGCCATTCCAAAGCTGGCTCCACTAGCTTCTCAAACAGCTCTTTTCCCTTTGCATCGTCACTAAGCTGCAGATCAAACCCATGACCCACATCCTCAGGGGTCACCAAAATGCTCTCGACACTCAGCTTTGTAAGCTCCTCATGAGCCCTGACACTAAGCTCATACCCCACAAAGATATCCGGCTTGCCGTGCAAGAAGTACGTCGGCGGAAAGGTGCTGCTGAATTGACTCGCTGCATCAACGCGACCGTAATCGTCGTCAGGGACAATCGAAGATAGTGACGTGCCTTGTTTGATCTGCTGAATGTACCAAGCGCAGCGTGGGTCGGAGAGGTTCGGCTTGCCATCGATGAACATGGGCTGGGAGGTGAGCGCTTGTGGGCCAGAGGATACGCTGGAAATGAAGTCCTCGAGTTGGTCGGGAACTTGGGCGAAGGCGGGTAAAGGCTTGCTCCATGCAGGATCGAAGAAACATTTACAGCCGTAGAAGTCTACAATGGCAACGGGTGGGGTTGGACAGAGGCCCTGTAGTCCTGTTAGTGCTGAGATATAAGTGTGTAGCTTGAGCATAAACGTACCGTCGTCAGTGCAAGTTGCCCACCCGCCGAATGTCCCATCCCGACCACTCGCTTCCCATCAACTTCAACGCCCTTCTCTCTCATAAGCTTCGGAAGCTCTTCTTGACACCACTTCAACGATTCTTTCGCATCCTGGATAGGTCCTTCGTACAGCGAGACTTGCGGACAGAGTCGGTACTCAGGCGTCACGACAACGAAGCCTTTGTTAACCAAACTGTTGATCTGGCTCTTGGGTATCATGGCTGTAGAGCCCAGGACGAAGCCGCCGGCGTGGAAGATGAGGGCTGAAGGTGTTAGCGCAATAATGTGGCTGCGATTGAGGAAGCTTACCGATTGGACATGGACTGTGGTTTGTAGCTTCGTGGTAGTACACATGCGCAGGTATCGGACCGGCGAATGGGTCGACCTTCCAGTCGAAGTTGGCGGATACCATATTGGCCGTTGGCATGTTTCCTTCGGCGTCGTAGGTGTCGTTGTATGAATGATGATTCAAGATCGGAAAGTAGCTATCGGAGATGATTTCAGACACGATCGTATTCGTACGTCGTGAAATCACAACTTCGGCGTTCAGATTCAGTGTGTTCTGAAGGCTGACAGAATAGACACTGGCACCGTCGTAGAGCGTTCCCAGTGCAGGATGGTGAGCGCTTTATACCACGCGCCCAACAAGACGTTCCCGGCCTAAACGCCAATCTCTCCACTCCTCCAAAATACATCGATCGGCGTGTCGGCGAGGAACGGTCGAACTTACGCCCTAGTATGAACACACAATCAGTCCTAGTGTTGTTGTTGTGGCTGACATGGCGGAATTTGACGAATGGGAAAGAACATGGTGCGTGCGCATTCGGATGAGGAACAACCCCGGCGGCCCGTCAGGTCACCGATGATGTCGGGTCCGTCCGAAGTAGCTGTAAACCTGGAAAGTTCAAGACTGGTATAGCCGTTGTTCCTCAATCTCAGTTGTATTCCTTGATTTGTGCCTACATGCTAAGCTCCCAATTGTTGCACTTCAATCCACCCAGATTCTCTCTTTGCGTCAAAACTTACAACTCAACCTTCTCCTCCTCCAATAACTTGTCCCAATCAACATTCTTGATAGGGTCCGGCCTCACATCCTCCAGCGCTTTCGCAAACTCCGCCGCCTCCTTGGGGCTATTGGCAAACAAATGCTCCTTTACCAGTCGCTGCGGCGTCTCTCCAAGCCACTGGAATAGCGAGAAGTCCTGAAACTTGTCGGAACGGAAAATCTCGAGCACCTCGACGTCCTCGTCGTCGCTCAGGTTCTCGATGAAGTGGCCCATGTTGCGGGGCACGATGCCGACGTCGCCGGCTTGGTAGTCGAAGGTGCGAGCTGTGCCTTTGGATGCAAAAATTGTGACGCGGGCGCGGCCTTTGATGAAGTAGGACCACTCGTCCGCATTGGCTACCAACAGTTAGAAGATGATCATGGAACATGGTGTGAGGTTGCTTACGGTGCCAGTGCATCTCACGGATTGCTCCGGGCTGGATGTTCAGATGTCCAGCAGCGACCGTCTTGGATATAGGAAAATTGGTTGAGTCAGTAATGCGCACCAGTCCACCAGTGGTGTTGAGCGGCTCCTGAGCAAGCATTTTGTGGGTGAACTGCAACTTTGACTTCTTGAAACCCTTAGTCTTACTTGGGATTTCTTTCTCAATAGAGTCGGGGTTGGAGCCTTGGAAGATGTACTTCTCTGACTTGGGAATCGCGCGGAAGACCTCAGGGTGGACACGGAAGTTCTCGGCGAGAACAGACTTTGGCGTGCGGCGGACCCAGTCGGTGAGCAGGAAGGTGGAGTCTTCAGAGAAGTTGCCGTCGTCGAAGATGAGGAGAAACTCGGTGCCATTGGGGCTCAGACCTTGCAGCGAGTGAGGGTGGCCGGATGGAAAGTACCACAGGTCGCCCTTCTCAAGATCATCGACGAAGCTACCGCCCTCAGTATCGAGTGCGGTGACGCGGACCTTGCCTTCAAGGACATAGGCCCATTCAGCTTCCTTGTGCCAATGGAGCTCGCGGATGACGCCCTCATCGAGGCGCATGTTGACACCAGCAAGCTCTTTGCTGGTGCCAAGCTCACGAATAGTCGTCTCACGCGTCCAGCCACCCTCTTCAATACGGATGTGCGAGTCTGCGAAAGACCAGCGCATATTTGGGATGGCACCATGATCGGTACTAGGAGGACGGACCAGATCAGGGTTCTCTCGCTCTCGCGCCCTGTTGCGCGGGCCTAGCACATCAGTGCCGTCGCCATTGCGCTGTGAATGTTAGTAATAGCTTGTTGTTCTATAGCTTCCGACATACAAGAGGCTCTGGTGACAGTTTGTCGCCTTGCGAATCGATCTTCCTGTCCCATTCATCGTAGTAGCCGGGCTTGTAAGGGTTCGTGACTCTGTGAGGGCCCGCATGCTTGCGTCCACTGCCACTGAGCGGTTGTTGTTCGAGAGGCGCTGCCCAAGTAGTGCACACGCCAAGTGCGACTAGGACCGATGGAAGATGCATCTTAAACGCCAATTGTGGTCAATTAAGATTCTCAATTGATGAGATGAGAGATGAAGGGAAGGGACACGCGCTACGGGAGACAGGCTGGATAAGACGGCCTTTTGTTGCGGACGCGTTGAGCTGTAAATGCCGGTGTGCCGATGACGACACCTGCCTAAGCTTCATCACATCCTTGGCCTGGGGACTGTAAACCATCAGTCATCAGCATCCCGTTCCCCGCACGCGGGTTTCAATGTTGTGGAGTGTTTGAGGAAGGTCAATTCGAACATTCCGCCAGTATCCTGCGTCTGCCGTCGTCAGCTCGCGAAGCTACAAAGCTTGACCGAAGCTTGAGTCGGGGTGCCTGACGATCGCGCGTGGATGTCCGGGAACGCCTTGAACTACGCACCACACTAGCCCCAGCTCCAAATTCTCTTAACTACTGCTTGCTCCCACTACTGCATGCGTCTTTGACACCCACGACACCTCCGCCATTATGGCTTCCACGGGCGCCACAAACCGAACGTCAGACGAGGAAACGCCGCTTCTCGGCCGATCAGCCGGTAAAAACTCGGCCTCCTCCCAATTGAGGAAGCATATGGCCGCGGACGTCAGCAAAAGTTGGGCGGACCTGGTGTTGCTTTTCTGCTACATCATTACTGGCCTGCTTGATAGCTCGGCTGTCTTCATCTGGGGCTCCTTCGTTAGCATGCAGACGGGTGAGTCATGTTTCGTGACCGCTACTGCTACCACGCCATGCTGACGCAGCGTTAGGGAACACGATATACCTGGGCCTTGGTCTTGTAGCGCCGTCTGAGGGAATTCGCTGGATCAAAGCTGGGACGTCGATAGCGTCCTTCTGCTTCGGTTCTTTCGTCTTTGCCCGCTTCCATCGATACTTCTCGCCAAGGAAACGTTGGGTGCTCATCGCTTCGTACTCTTTCCAGCTGTTCTGCATTGCGGTGGCAGCGCTCATCGTGACCTTGGGAAATAAGCCGCCCGGGGGCCTCAATTGGCAGGTCCTGGTGCCCATTGCCGTGGTGGCATTCCAGTCAAGTGGACAGGCTGTCACATCGAGAGCATTGCAGTATGCCGGTCTTACCAGCGTCGTCCTCACGAGCAATTACTGCGACTTGTTCTCCGACGCCAAGTTGTTCGGTGTATCAAATGTGGAGAGGAACAGGAGGATTGCAGCGCCGGCACTGCTGCTACTCGGGGCTGTTTTCGGTGGCCTGTGGGCGCACACTTCGGTTGGGCTAGCTGGTGCTTTGTGGACCGCGGTTGCTTTGAAGGCCATGGCGGTAGTTGCTTGGGTGTTCTGGAAAGCCGAAGCAGACGCAGAATGAAGGTAGGGCAGGGCGTGTGTACATAGGGACCGCTAGCGACTGGTGTACCTTGGTTCACCAAATGTTTTATCTTTTTACCTTTTCAAATCCTCTAGCTCACCACCTAATCGTTCACACCACCTCGCGCCACACATCTGAACCTCGCCTGCCTCGTTCTTCGGAGTCCCCCTTGTCGCCTCGTCACGTCACATCAACATGAAAAAGAACAGATCTCTGCGTCTTCAAACTCAAGAGTCCAAAACACTGTTCGGCTCCAAGATTCATGGCCTAGCAACTCTACGCCAGCGGCTCCCTGGAGCTGTATTGGTCGCTTTCGACACGGAAGGTATCTCCCAACAATTTCTTGGTCGTATGCATCCCAACGAAGACGTTAGCGAACTTGGTGTCGCAGTTATGCAACCAAGTGAACTCCACATGAAGCGAGATCTGACTGACTTTTACGAGAGCAACGAGATCGAAGCTTTCACCGTTCGCATGCGCGAGCGATCATACGGCCCAGTGGTGGGCATGATGACAGAAAAGACAGAGTATGAAACAGGTCCACGATTGCATCAATTCCTTTCCGAGATTATCGGGAATGGCGAGCATATACTACTTGGCTTCGACATGCACGTCGAGTGGAAGTGGATTTCAAGGAATTTTCCGTCACTTGCGGGCCTCTTCACAGGTTGGTGCGATATGCAAGAGCTAGTCGCCCAGTCCTTCGAGCAGCGGTGCCCTCATCCAGACAAGATTACGACGGAGGCTCAGTACCCCAGTTTGGCAAATTCACCATCAGATCCATGGTGCAGCAGGAGATGCAGTGAAGTCTCTTGCAGTGTTGACCGGTCTGCTTCACAACAAACGTCTGACCTTGCGCTACCACCAAGACAAACGTAACAACAGCGTCTCGAAACTTTGTTACTTGCCCTCCATCAAGCAGACCATAATCTCTGGAAAACGTCACGCGTTCACTGCACGCATCAACGCAGTCAACGGAGGCAAGCTTCCACTACAGACGCCCAATGGACTTAGCCAAATACTATCGGAATACGCCGGGCTGATAGGTCTAGGCCTCAATTCACTGACTGAGGTGGTCCCGAGGGGTCCGGAGTTCCGCTGGTGGGTGTTTTTTTAGCAGCCAGAGGTACTTGGACGACTTCATCCACAGCTTGGAAGACACCTGTATCGATGGGATAAAGATGCACGCCGTCGCAGACCGCAGACAGCCGAAACCACAGAAATACCCTTCCAGATCAGCATCCGAGGGAAGGATTGCATCTGGTCGAACAACGTGGTTTGATTCCTTTGGGTAAGTATATTACCTCATTCATGCGTGAAATACGTAAGCTTGGTCTATCGTCGCTAACCTGACTTTCCCTCTAGGCCATTCGCCTTGGCTCCCGAAGGTGACAGCGAAAGAGAACAGCCATTACTCGCACACTCCTTGTCCGTCATGACTGCTTAGACTCTACACGACCATGACGCGCCGCGTCTTCTTCACCTCTGCGCGCCAGGCACATGACCTCGCGTGCGGCTGGCGCCCAAGGCGTGCACTATTAGCGTCGATATCGTGCACATATCGCGTCGATATCACGCCGCCCACTTGACCAGAAACACCTTCGTGACTCGAGCGACCTTAATCACTGCGCACTTCAGACGACCAACTCCAACCTTTACCGATTGCATTCAGCCATGCTCGCATCCTCGACTCTCGCGATGCCACGCGCGTGTAGCGCATCGCCGTCACGTACGACGCGGACGGTGAGTCAACTTCCGCGTGCGAATCGTAACTGAGAACAATCCTGACTCTATGCGCTTTTTCCAGGTGATTCCTCGCGCATCGGACCGACGTTTCGCCCTTTTGCCAGCGTCAAGGATTGGTACCTCGCTATGAGCTACTCTCATCACCAAGTGGCATGTGCATAACGGCCGTTCGACTGTTGGTTGGGAAACTCGGAAGACTCGGGAGTGCGTCGAGCGGACGGAGGCGGAAGAAACGGATGAGATGACGAGGAGGAGTCTGATGAACGTGAGATGGAGAGGCGTGCGAATAGGGTGGGCGGGAGGATTGTGGAGGTTGAGTTGCGGCTCGAAGAATGTCCTCGGGTTGGCTGGAGAGTTGGTGGTGGCGGGTAGTGAATCGGCGAGGGTGTTGGAATGGGCGAGTGAAGCTGGAAGATGATGGGAAGTAAGTGAGCGGACCAATTTGCGATGCTGGGTTCCAACGAGGCGTTCTGGGTGAGACGTACTTTCGTGTCCAGCAAGTCAACCGACCAACCTCGAGAAACGCTCCCAGTCAAACACCAAAATGCCAAAAACTGCACCCTCAAACCACGATATCACCCAACCCCATCTCCCCATCCCTCTTCTTCCTCGAAATCTCATAGCTCAGAACCGAATGATCAGTATAATACATCATGAGCCGCCACATCCCTTCGCCACATGCCCTCGCATCGTACGCCCCGTCGTCCTCAAGCCTATCCAGCATTCCTTGCACAGGACTCACAGCAATGCCCACAAGCTTATTGTGCTGGTCAAATAGAGATCTAATGTCCTCCTCTTTGCCCTTGACAAACGGCAGTACATACTCTAGCTTCATACCGTACGTGTCTGATGTTTGATTCGGCTCGCGGTAACGTGTCAGGCCGAAGATAGCGGCCCGACCGACTGGGCTCGCGACAATGAAGATGCCGAGTTCCGGGACTTGTTTGAAGAAGCAGTGCCGATCGGACGAGGATAGAATTTCACGATACTGGCCTGGGTGCAGTGGCTGACGTATTGTGGTCGTGCGGTAAGGCTCATCCGCTCCTGGTGAGCTACGCTGAAGAAGGAAGATATCGCCTTTGGTGATGATAAGGGATGGGAAATGATACTAGGCTTGTCAGTACACGACGAGTACGATAACTCTTTGAGAGAAAAGACTTACGACTCTATTATTGGTCTTGTTCACGACTTCGAAATACGGCTTGACATCACGAAACAATTTTGGTGACATGAAATCCGACATTAAGCCAGAGTGCAGACTGTTGTTGATTATGATCGAGAATTGTCCTGTAGTGGGCATATAACCGGGTTCGCCCATAAGCGAGTCCTGGCTATCTTCACTGACCTCATCCTCGTCATCCGTATTGGCTGCCATCGAGGTCTCACCAACTGGCAAAGGTGGCATCTGAGCTGCCTGTATTCTACGGGTGCCTTGCACAGTGAATCGATTCTTCTGCATGCTAGCATCCTCAAAGAATGGCGCCTTGTCCTGCATCTCGGTTTCAAGCTCGTCCGGAGACTCGAGCGTATGCGCTGAGGATGTGTCGAGGAAGATGGCGCCCCAAGTAGCGTGCGGGTAGTTCCGGCTATCGATGCATTGACAGCTGACATCCTGGGTCAAGGGTGACTTGTTGGCATTCTGCGTGCTCATGCACCATCCCATTGACAAAATCGCGGCGACCTTTTTCACATGTAGATCAAACATGATAGTCCGACCGTCGATAGAGCTGCTGGATAGCCAGCGGCCTCTAGGGTCTTTGCCGGTGTTGTCAAAGGAAACCGCGGGGATGTTGGATCTTGCTTGAACTTGGAACGTGTGATCCCGCCTTCGTCGCAAAGGGAAATCAGCCTCGCTTTCCTCGTCGGAAAAGTCAGGGGTAGCATCTGAAGACTTGTTGGCTCCTTGGCTTTGATCCGACAGAGCGAAGGCGATGATGGTGATCTTGTGTGTGTTTGCGCTGAAAGCTATCATGCGGGCTTCGCGGTGCACTGCAATACCCCATGTGGTGGACCCGAGATTACGATGGAGGAAGATTCTGACATCTTTAGTAGGCTCGGCTTCGGAAGTTTCGAGGCGAGCTTCGATAGCGACCTGAATCTCCTCAATCCGATACACGATCACATCGCCGTCGTCGCATGCCACAAGTAAAATCTCGTCGTTTCCAAGGTAGTCCACGAGAATACGATTGATCGAGTGCGGATCGTATACATCGATACCAGGGTGTTGATAAAACAGCGAAGTCGCCTGCGTGCATGGAGGATTGAGGATAATACTTGGACTTCCTGTTACAGTTTGCTCCGGGAAGCTAGGCTGATGCACATGGATGGCATCGTTACAAGCGACAAAGTAGTAGTTGAGACGTTGTGATAGGGCTGTAAGTTCGCACCTCCACTCTTTCATGCATGGGGCTTCTTCTTGGTCGGGAAACTGTTACTTGTCAGCGGCGCCACCTCCCACCTGATGAACATGCTGCAAGATTAGACCGCGTGCTGCAAACCAAAGGAGGAGGGCAAGCTCAGTGAGGCGTTATGGTTCATGTCGACCACGGTGTGCAACGCCGATGATCTGATGGAAAGCTAGTAAAGCAAAGGACTCACCCTCTCCACTCCATGCGATACGCCTCTCGGCTCGCAAGTAATGAAACGCGACATTCTCTCATTGTTGTGACGCTTATATGTGTCGAAGTTGATGTCAAGAGTCAAGCGTCAAGTTGTTTGCCCGCGATGCATGAGGTTAGCTCCAGCTGCCTCCTGATTGGCCAGCCCCACTTGCCAACGCTGGCCATCAGCTACCACCGTACATACACCATCTTTCGGTGTCGACAGATCTAGCATTCATTGCGTCCGGAAATTTGACACAATAGTCACGAGCAGCTTCCTACGAGGAACACTCTTCTCAAAGACAAGTAGTCGGTCTAAAGTTGAAATTCTGAGTAACTGCTTCGGGTTCGACCACGCAAGCTACAAGATAGCATCGGACTGTACGGAAGGTATTCAAGTCCTGTACGCGCTTGGGATTTCTATATCAATGCACAATTGCTCTATGTGCAAAGCCGCTGCGCTAATCGCATGTACCTTAATACCTCGAATCATCCTGACATCGCCCCGAAACCATGTCGTAGCATACATGTCCCGCATGACAGGACCATACTTGCAGATATCCAAACGCCGTCTAATGCTTAGCAGTAACCTTGTCGCCAGTGACCTTCTCAACCCACTCCTTAGCCCTGTGCACTATTAGCAATCATCCCTCCTCATGCGCACAGCAGAACTTACACATCACCCAACGCAACCATGCACACAGTCTGCCACACGCCCAGCCCAATCCTGGGAGTAACACCCCGATACAGCCCTTTGACGCCGTTGTTCGAGTAAATGTAGTTGAAAGCCTTGCCGACTGTCAAGTTCTTGGGCCGATTAGGGTCAACCGTCTTGCTCTGCATCTCGACGCGAATAACCTCAATGGGCTGATTCCACGCTGACAATCCACCACCCAGCGCAGACGCCGTGATCTTCTCCATGACGCTGAGCTTCACGCTATCATCTTTGCCCGTCATTTTCCTTATGCCGTTCTCCGCAACACGAGACAGTCCGAAGCGCGATCCCCAGTTTGTGACTTGGCGCACGGCGACCGCGTTGACACCGCGGTTTATACCCCGGATGCCTTCTTTGCGGTATATGCCCATGAAGGTCTCGATGGTGCCGGGCGGCTTGACGCCGGACGCGGCGACCTTGTGCTTGGTAATTTCGACCGTCTTCATACACGTGCAGAAACCCATTGTTGCGTAAGCCTGCGCGAGACCGCCGACCATGCCGCCGCTGATGCCAGCCACGAAGTCTGGCGCGCCGGCGGCTTTGGCGTAGAATTCGGCTTCTGAGGCGACGAAGAGGAGGACGGCGCCCTTTGTGGAGGCTTCGATCCAGGCCCAAGGGATGAGGCCTTGGTAGACTGTTGGATTGGAGAGAGATTAGTAGGTGTGTGGAAGAAGGGCGTTGGGGATTGTGACGGGTATGGGGAGAGACGTACAGCCTAGGACTCCACCGCGCGACCAGATGCGTCCGATGGCACCCGCCATGCCGTCAGCCCTGTTGGCAGCCATGGTGGTCTTGGTGACCTCCAGCGGCTGTCCCAGAGTAGTCACTCTGTTCGTCATGTCAGTACTGCTGTTGTGATTCTCTAGATACCGAACTCTGTACTCACTCAAACATGTTGAGACCAGCACCGACTGGAACACATATTAGCTATCTTCACATCGTCCTACTCAAAGGCGCACTCACGCAGCAGATTGCTGAACTTGACAGGCTTCTTCTCGAGCTTGGGTGGTGCGCCCATGCCGGTTGCTGCACTCATTCTCTGGGATTACTTGTCGATTGATGCGGGGCCTGACCAAGGCAAGAGGGTGCTTCGTCGCTGGGGGTGTATGGGAGTGTGTGGGAGGGAAGTAGAGTGGGAGAGCGTAGCACAACTAATGTGTATGGGCATAAGCTGTGAGGATATCTGAGCGCTCGTCGGCCACGCTGCGATGGTTTGGGACTAGAGTGAACCCTGAAGGCTGAGCTCGGCCGCGGGCACAAAGGTACCCTCACCGCACCGTAGATGGTAGTTTTGGTTCAGATGCACATTCCGATTTATTCTCATACACTGTAATCGCTTCTCAACTATCACAATCGCACGTAGTGATTCTATTCTCACCTCTGATCGTCCCGACAAAGCTCACAGGAATTGTAGAGATTCTCGGAAAGCCAGCCGTGCATTGGCACGATTCAACAATCCGTCTTCGGTTCCCCAACAACTCCACGAACATTTGCTGCTCAGAGGGGTTCGCGGGTCGCGCGGGTATTACGCGCCACCACCTCGTACCGCCACTGATTTGACAGCTTACTTGCTTTTGCTCACCGCTATCATTGGCCTCTCAACGATGTTGCCCTTCGAATAATTACAAGCGCCTCGAAAGGTGACTGCACGAATGATAGTCCTGGATAGCTTCGCAGTACTTCCAATTGACAAGTGTGTTGGTTGCGACGTATAGATGTAAGAGAGTTGCGATTGTATTGGTATATCGAACGTTAAGACAGGCATTGAAGTCATCAACCAAGGATAACGCCGAGCGCACCAATCCCGTATCTCTACAGTCCCAGTCTACATAGTACTTTTCATCCCTGCCACCACGCACCCGCTTACAAAGTAGCACCAACCAGCTTGGCGTATGCCTCAGTGCTGAAAGACTTGGGCCTCTCAATTGGCGCGCCAACAGCACGGTCAATGATGAGCTGAGGAAGGACACCGAGCGCACGCGAGACACCGAAGAGGACAGTGTAGTAGTTCTGCTCGGTGAGGCCGTAGTACTGGAGGAGGACACCGGAGTGTGCGTCGACATTGGGGTATGGGTTCTTGGTCTTTCCGTGCTCGGTGAGGACGCCGGGCGCGATCTTGTAGACCTGGCTGACGAGCTTGAACATTGGGTCGTCGGGCAGGTGCTTCTGCGCAAACTCGCGCTGCGAGACGTAGCGGGGGTCGGTCTTGCGGAGAACGGCGTGGCCGTAGCCGGGGACGACTTGGCCGGCCTTGAGGGTCGACCACAGATAGTCCTTGATGGCCTGGTCGCTGAGGTCGTTGCCAACGGATTTCTTCATCTTCTGGAGCCAGACGAGCACCTCCTGGTTAGCCAGTCCGTGGAGAGGACCAGCGAGACCGTTTAGACCAGCGGCGAGCGAGAGGTATGGCGAGCTGAGAGCGCTGCCAACCAAGTGGGTGGTGTGTGCGCTGACATTGCCGCCCTCGTGATCGGTGTGGATGGTGAGGTACAGGCGCATCAGCTCGACGAAGTCCTTGTTCTCAGAGAAACCGAGCTGGTTGGCCAGGTTGAACGAGTAGTCCTTGTCCTTCTGGATGGGCGCGACCTTGCCGTCCTTGTAGATGTTGCGGTAGATCTTGGCGGCAATGGTAGGGAGCTTCGCGATGAGGTCCATGGCGTCCTCAAAGGTGTGCTGCCAGTACTCGGTCTTCTTCATGCCCTTTGCGTAGGCCTTGGCGAAGTTGGACTCGTGCTCGAGAGCAGTGACGGCGATGGAGAACTGGGCCATGGGGTGGAGGTCGCTCGGGCAGCGGTCGATGAGCTCCTCGACGAACTTGGGGATATCGGAGCGGGCAGCCCACTCAGCGGAGAGGTCGCGGACCTGCTGCTCAGAGGGGACCTCGCCGGTGAGGAGGAGCCAGAAGAGACCTTCGGGGAGGGGCTCCTGGCCGCCGGGGGCCTTGGGGAGCAGCTGCTGGCATTCGGGGATCTGGTGGCATGTGAGTAAGGATGGGGTGCCGTAGGAGAAGTACAACATACGGTCTTGCCGCGGAATCGGATGCCCTCCTCAGAGTCGAGGACAGAGCCCTCCCAGACGAGGGACTTGATGCCGCGTGCACCACCGTAGACCTGGTCAAGCGTGACCTCGCCGATGACCTTGTTGCCGTGCTCTCTGCAGATGATGTCAATATGTTTTCAGGTGCCATGCGGAGGCAGTAAATACGTACTTGCGGAGCTTCTTGATCTTCTCGATCTCGCCGGGCAGCTTGGCCGCGAACGTCTCCTTCAGCGACTGCAATTGACCGTTAGCATCTTCCTTTATATCCCGCTGCAGAGGCGCTAACCGTGGTTTTGCCGGTGGAGTAGCAGCGGAGGCCATTGAAGGCATTTGTCCGCAGAGGCGCGGCGGCGCGGAAGGCGCTCGTTAATCGCAGAGCTGAAGCCATTTTCCTGGGTGTGAGAGGAAGACGGATGTGTGGGCGGGCGGGTGGAGCAGATAAAAGGCTGCGCCGGAACGATGCGAGAAAATGTCGGTGGAGCCCAGACAGCTCGGAAGCTCATCAATTTTCAGTCGTCATAGCGCGGGACGCCCACCAAGCCGTGCTGTCTCGCGTGCACGCCGGCCAACATCGGACTGTCCCTCTGTGCCGATGCTTGACATTATCATGTCAAAAAGTCTTCGATCGTCTGTATAAGATGTGTCGGGTGGTGGGTCGTGGCAACTCATGAAGCACATGCAGCGTCGTTCGTTGGCGCTTTTCGTGATTACCACGACCACAATTAACTGTTGCGCACGGATATCTATCTCTTTGCAGTCTAGATGAATGGTTAAGCTGACATATTGAATCTCTGCTTCAAAACAAGGACGCCTCTTGCACAGGGCCTGACTATTTTCAAAGTAGTCTACGACTTCTCCTCCAGACTGAACCACAGCACCAGACTTACCAGTAAGCAAGGCCAGCACCTTTACAAAGACAACGCAATGTGAGCAATCTCGATCGTCGGAAGTCAGGCCACCATAGGAAGGTCAAGTCACTATATGATCAGAGCTTACTCTCGAAGTGTACATCATGAAGCGAGCCTCAAGTTCAACTTGCGACTTGAGTAGCACAAAAACCTCGTGTAGTCCCAAACTCCTCATCATAGTCGAACATTCGATTCCGGTACGTACCTCAAGCGCTTGTATACACCGTGGAGCGTAGTACCATATCTATTCTCTTTCACTTCAAGACAAGGCGCCTACTTTACGTTACATGAGAATGGCGAATACCGACGTACTACTCGAAGCTGGCCATATCTTCCAAAAGCAGAACACCAGCACCTTATCAGCTTAGTCCAGTCTCCACGGGACCACAAACCTTAAATAGACGCCAGAGGTGCCGTACGGGGAATCGGGCTGGGGATGGTGGTAAAGGTGGTGTGCCGCAACCACCATGTTGTGTGGGAAGAAGTGGTGATGTCTGGTGAGCAGGGAAGAAGGCAATGCCTAGTATGCCTCGTGATCTCATTGTAAGGCTGACATGAGCAGCGCATGAGCAAGTCCAGAGTGAGCGAATGAAAGGGCGAGGTATGAGACAGGGTGCATGAGACCTTCCTCGTGACACACTCCTTGACGACTCCATGAAGATGCCCGGCAGAGTGGTAGAAGGCAGCATGTGCCACTGAAGTTTGAAGAAGGAAACGAAATGGGGCAGAGGCTATGGAGACTGCATGCAACGATCAGAGTGCATGGAGCAGCTAGTAGAGCTCGTATCTTAGCATCTCTCAAAGCGTGCGATTATTGTGTAACCTGCTTATCCTGGACCAGAAGATCCTGAAAGGATAGTAGAGACTAGTGCACAGGATCATGTTTGTGCTTGTACGGTGAGTGTCACTCTACACGATCAGCCACGGTGGAAAGGGTGACTAGTGTGTCTGAAGGAGGGCTGGAGATGTTCGCATACTGTTGGGTGATTCATGCTTGATTAAAATGACAGTATCGAAGTGTCCATGGGGTGTGTTCTCTGAGGCTATCCTTGGGGTGACCACGCTCGCCTGATCGGACCGCAAAGTAGGTGGTAGGGTGGTAGCGGAGGGAATTTGTCTGGGTGGGGTCGTCGCCCGAGTGTCACATGTAGACCCAGATACGGTAGCGCGTAGACAAGAGCCGAACGTGTGTAGCGTAAGCGGCTTCTACAAACCACCGCGGTATGCTTCGATGCTTTGCCTGTTGTTTTGACAGGTTCACGGGTATTCGTAGTGATGGAGCAATATGTCAGATGCGCGCTACGCATCGACTATAGGGACATGTATTCATCAATCGTCTGAATAATATTCTTAACCTACCTTGCTGGAAAGATGCCACTGTCATGTTTCATTGATGAAATGGTGGGCTGGCTCAAAGTGGGGAAGTGGCATGGCACCAGAGGCTTTCCTGATTCGCCAGGCACGACTGGGATGCGTTCCCAAAGAGGTTTAGACGCTTCCAAGCTTTGCGCGATTGCTACAAATGCACGCAGTGCCCTCCCCGTGATCACATTCACGTGAACGCTTCTTTCATCGTTTTGTAGCCATCGTTGTGTCTTATCAAGCAGGGCATATTGCGATTCTTCCGACCGTTTATCCTCTCTCGCGATTGTGCTCGTCGAGGAAGCAATCTGTCCCAGCCACAAAAATCGACCCGACGATTCGAGGCAAGTTGCCGTTCGCTGACCTGAACGCCCCGTGACAACCACAACTCGTGACTCTCGGCGGTCGAACTTCACGTACCCCAGGTAAGTCCTCCAGTCTCTTATCGCAACTCCTCCAAAAGTCCGGCGGATTGTTTCCGTCGCATACCTTGAGAATCTTCACGATGCGCGTTCGTCTGCGCCAGTCGCGCCTGCCTTGGAACGGTCGTGGTTGCCTCCGCCGCCAGGAGCTGGGAGTTCGCTGAGTG
>Ga0265798_10002161_pt1 | contig 29239 bp, 28 predicted proteins | sample P3T30metagenome_FD_192430 | JGI IMG/M metagenome (GOLD analysis project Ga0265798, IMG submission 192430) | Plant litter microbial communities from East Loma Ridge, Irvine, California - P3 T30 | ecosystem: Environmental > Terrestrial > Plant litter > Unclassified | place: USA: California...
ACTTCGACCGCCTCGCCGACGAGATCAACGCGTCTGGCGGCGAAGCCGTCGGGATTTCCACGGACGTCAGTAGCGAAGAGAGCATGAAGAGCGCTTTTGCGAAGATCAAAGAGATCCACGGCGGGGCGCCGATTGCGGCAGCAGTCTTCAACGCGAGTTCGAGGCCTTCTCGAAAACCATTTCTCGAGCTCACGGCCGAGGAATTTGGGCGTGGGTATGAAGTTAGCGTGTATGTGTACCATCTCCTCACTGCATCTCTCTCCAGTATTATTATTTTCAAACGAAAGCCCACCAGTAACTGACGAAACGCTCTTCGACGCATTTCCAGCAAGGGCGCCTTCCTCCTCGCCCAACACTCCCTGCCCCTCCTCCTCACCCACGTCCAGCCTAACCCACCCAACGGCACCTACCCACCGACCTTGATCTTCACCGGCGCCACAGCCAGCGTCAAATCCAACGCGCAGATGTCATCCTTCTCAACGGGGAAACACGCCCTGCGCGCCCTAGCCGTCAGCCTCGCCAAAGAGTTCGGCCCGCAAGGCGTGCACGTCGCGCACGCGGTCATCGACGGCGTGATCGACATCGAGTTCACCCAGAAATGGATCAAAGGGCAGCCGGCTGAGGCGAGTATTGACAGCGAGGAGATTGCCGAGGTTTACTGGGGGTTGCATACGCAGGGGCGCAGGGGATGGGCTAATGAGGTTGATTTGAGGCCGATGTTGGAGAAGTGGTAGAGAGGAGGGTGGTAGGGAGACAAGTAGGGGCTGAGAGGCAATCATCCTTCGACTCGATGCTGGTAGCTGTCGAGAAGGTAACCCGATTTGGTGCCAGTGGTCGGTGGTTTTCGGTTCACCGTTGTAAGCAGTATTCGGTTGATCGATGGGGTAGACACCGTGCAGTCGACCGTTTGTCGGCTCTGACCTGTCTGTGACATCTGTTAACTATGTTATCAGCTGACGGGTTTGGGGAACATGTCTGAACTTGATACAAAGCCCACGCAAGTCGTCGTCCTGCCATGTCTTTTCGATTGACCGTGTCTCAAGAATGGACCCATAGAGACGCGCACCTAAAATGACGATAATGTTAGACATATATATATATATACACAGTTCTATCCTTGTAGCGTTTCCATATCCCTTTGCTTTTACATCTCGCGGCCGTAGGATCTTACACAAACTCTTTGCTCTCGAGAAGCCCAGGAAAGCTAACGAGGTTGAGTAGGGAAGTGAGGAAAATTATAATTCGGAGATTTGAGAAGGCATGAGCCACTTTCTCACGCCTGCGATCCATGCTTTCTCTTTCTTCTGGTTTTGTGCTTGTGTGTCATCGACGCGGCCTAAATGCGCGAGGATAACGAAGCATATTTTCCAGCAAGCCAACCAACACGCTCGTGGTATCGGCAGAGCCGAGGACGAGGTAGCGATTGGTTGAAATCTGTCCGTTAGAAGACTGCAGGAATAGCTCCACTACTTCCTGCGCTGCATGACCTTGGTGCACATTTCGAGTAGGCCGTTCTTAGCATCGCTTTCCGGGAAGATCTCGAGTGCCTGCGCGGCGCGGTCGACGTACTCCTGCGCGAATGCGCGGGTCTGCTCGATTCCGTCACTTGCAACGACGAGTTCGCGGGCCTAGAAAGTCATTAGCACTTAATCTCGCAGACTCCGAAAGCGTTCCATCACGACTCACCTTCTGTACATCGCCGGGCTCCGAGAATTTGCGGCCGACGAGAGTGCCCAGCTCCTTGTTGTTCTTCCACGCGAACAGCAACGGAGCAGTCGCCAAACCCAGCTCGAGATCAGCACCGGCGGGCTTTCCAAGCTCAACACCACTGACGGTGTAGTCAAGCATGTCGTCTACCAGCTGGAAAGCAAGACCCAAGTTCTTGCCGTATTGGTATGCGGCTTCCACCACCTCCTCCGAGTGTTCTCCAAGCAAAGCTGCAGCACGGCAAGACTTGCTGATGAGCGATGCGCTCTTGAGGTATGTCTTTTGCATGTAGTAGTCGATCGTCTCTTCACTCCAAGTCGGGTTCTTCTCGTCCAAAGCGGTGTTCTTCAACTGCATGAACTCTCCCTCCACCAGGTTTGCGATGACGGTCGCAAGAAGCTCCGTGACCTCGGGGTCTCGTATCCTGGCCAGAGCCACAGAGGCGCGACCAAGGAGGAAGTCACCGGCCAGGACGGCCATTTTGTTGCCAAATGCGATGTTTGCGCTGGGGTTACCGCGGCGAGATACGGAGGTATCGATCACATCATCGTGGAGGAGCGATGCAGTGTGGATAAGCTCTGTGATTTCGGCCAGGCGTCTCTGCGAGGGCAGTACATTCTCGTCCGCGCTGTTTTCCGAAGTGTACGTCTCTTGGCCCGTCAATGGAGAGTCTGGGTTGGTATCCGAGAGCACTGAAGGAGAAGAGATGGGCTCATCGATTCCTTTGGTCCCTCGTGGGGCGCCCTCCTTGGGTAGAAGCGCGGTGGCTTGCGACATCAAAAGCACCAGCATTGGCCGGACATACTTTCCTTCGCTCTGAGTGTAGTACTTGGACACGGTATCCAACATCGGGTGTCCGCTTCCCAGTAATTGCCGTATGTTGCCCGTCATGAACTTCATCTCCTTCGCCACCCCTCTCAATGGATCAATGCCCATTGGACCCGGCGGAGGAGACAGGGAGCCATTTGCGAACATGTGTTTTGCGGCCGAGACGGCGGCGGCGACGCCACCTTGTTGGAGCGGCTTTGAGGCATTGTATTGGCGGAGGGCAGAGTTATGGAGCAATCTCGAAGGCACAGGCCGTAAGCATGCCGGGCATTGGCGTGTTGAGATGGCAGAGCGTGTGTAGGAAGTGATCGGGTTGGTGGTCCTGGCCAGCGCAGATCGCGCCGCAAGTCCAGACATGTAGAGAGCTCGCGCTGGACGAGCAGATGTTTCGCCGGGGTCGAAGGAAAGTCGGTATCAAAGCGAAGGAAGGTATTATACACAGGGGAACGATCGTGCTCGGTGAGGTCGTGTGCGACAGATAGCAGATTGTACGGTAGCACAGTCGGGCATTTTTCCGCGAGTTCCAGATGAAGCCGATCGCCCCAAAAGGGACGGGAGGTGACGCTAAGATCTCGTTGTGGCAGATGCCTTTAGGGTTGTCGCCTGCATACATGTGAACAAGTACGGTACCTTACATGTGGACAACTTATACTCTCCATCATCGTTGTTGAGAATATCGCCCGTTTTGGCAATGGTGTTGCTGACTACAACAGAAGTGGCAAAGGCTGCAATTCATGGCTATCTGGCATCGCATGCTGACCACCAAAAAGACGACTCCTTGGGGCAGAGACTCGAACGGCTGGAAAAGGTCTCGCTAGACGGACCTGTCGAACATGCCGATCTGATAGCCATTTCAAAGTCAGCAGGAAAGGACAAAAACTCAACCAAGACTCGACAATGTCGTTTGGACACTTTGTTGAGAGGCGCGACAGTATATCAACCGCCTCCGCCACCAAAGCCTGAGCCAGTAAGTGAAATGGAAGTCGCCCATGCGAACGCTGTTCTCGATACTAACCACGTCCACCACAGTCTGCCGAATATAAAGCACTGATGCAACGCCTTCGCAAACAAGAAGAACAGCGAGAATATGAGCGAATGATCAACCCGCCTCCCGAAAAGGAAACATTCGGCCAACGCTTCCCACACTCGACATTCAACCCAAACACCTATCATGGCCAAACCGGCGTCGACACGGCCGGAGACGATGTCACATATCAAGACGTCGACAGACAAGTGGCGCTGATCATCAACGTCCTGGTTTCCATCATCGCGTGTGCCGTAGCTCTCTGGATCGTGGCGAGGCACTGGGCTGTCCCGCAACGCCTTGCCCTAGCCATGGGCGGGAGTCTGACAGTCGCTGCTGCGGAAGTAGCGATCTACTTTGGCTACATCAGACGTCTTGAGGAAGCAAAGGGCAAAGAGGTCAAGCTGGTCGAACAGAAGGAGGTTTCTGAGATGTGGGTGATCGAGAAGGCGTCGGGGTCGGCAAAAAGTGCTGCAGATGATGCTCTACGCTACAGGAAAGGGAGACATAGGTAGGGCATTCCTGATGATATTGATTCGACATTTTCCTTACTCTGTTTCACCTGCGAACATCACATCTTCGACTCTATAGATTTTGGCGCGTGTTGCAAATTGCGGGGACGCGTTGCACTTTCCAACTCTTGCGGTGTGTTCTAGACTTCGCCATCAACAAATCCAACAACACAGCAACAAAACAAAACAGGGGAAAATTGAGGACGCCCTTGGGAGCTCCGACCTCCAGTCGTTTCCAACAGCCTAACTAGTGATGCGCATCCTGCCACAACAAGCATGCCACCCAAAAACTTCCACCACCCCTTCCAACCCTACGACATCCAACAAACCTTCATGCAAGCCGTCTACGACTGCATCGAGCAAGGCAAAGTCGGCATTTTTGAGTCCCCAACCGGAACAGGGAAGTCCCTGAGCTTAATCTGCGGCTCACTAACATGGCTTCGCGAACACAAGCGGAAGAAATTCGACGAAGCGATGCAAAATGTCGAGATCGACGATGATGAACCGGCTTGGATGGCTGAGCATGCTAGGGAGTCGAAACGAAGGGAGATTTTGCATATGCGGGCGGAATTCGAGAGGCGATTGGAGGGGGTAAGGGAGAGGGAGCGGAAGACTAGGGAGAGGGAGAGGGCGAAGCAGGTGGCGGGTGGCGGCGAGGGGTGGAAGAGGAGGAGGGTTGCCAACGATGATGATGTTGAGGAGGGGAAGGGGGACGTGGAGGATCAATTTGCGCTGGATGATTATGACAGTGATGAAGATCGTGAGGGTTCTCGACGAACTAACAACGGCCAACCTCAATACTCGGCCGAAACGACAAGGTTGTTGGAGAAGCTCGGGATGATCATCCCTGCCACAGACGAACGCAAGACCGACGACAACGCAGAAGAAGAGCTGAAAATCTTCTTTTGCTCAAGAACGCACTCCCAACTCTCCCAGTTCGTCGGCGAGCTCCAGCGAGTGCACCTACCCGCCGGCCTACCCCCTGAGGAATCCCAAGACCCCAACAATCCAACTCCAACAACCGAAGAAATCAAACAAATCACCCTCGGCTCGCGCAAAAACTTGTGCATCAACCCCAAAGTCAACAAACCCAACAACAGCCAAACAACAATCAACGAGCGCTGCATGGAACTGCAACAAACCAAAACCCCGTCGGACAAGAAATGCCCCTACATTCCCAGCAAAGACGACGAAAGCCTAGTGCTAGACTTCAAAGACCATGCCCTGGCCTCCATTCGCGACATCGAAGACCTGGCGCAAGTCGGCAAGAAATTGGGCGTATGCCCTTACTACGCCTCGCGACCAACAGTTGCGCCCGCGGAGCTGGTCACGCTGCCATATCCTTTGCTCTTGCAGAAAAGCGCGCGCGAAGCGCTGGGGATATCGCTGAAAGGGCAAGTTGTGATTATCGATGAGGCGCATAATCTCATGGATGCTGTGGAGGGCATCTGCTCGGCGCAAGTGACTCTAGCTCAACTCCGGCTGGCGCGCGAGTCGCTGGTGATATATTTGCAGAAGTTTAGAAACAGGCTCAAGGGGAGCAATCGCATGTACGTGACGCAAGTCGTGCGGGTGATCGATTCGCTGGTGGCTTTCGCTGCGCCGCTTGAGAATGAGGAGGGCTCTGGCGGGAATGTGCAGCCTGGTGCATTACTGGCGGGTAAAGGCGTGGATCAGATCAACCTGACGAAACTCGTGCGGTATATATCGGAGAGCAAGCTGGCGCGCAAGGTTGAGGGATATGTTGCTTTTGCCAAAGCAGGCGAAGATGGTCCTGTTGGCGGACAGAAGAAGAGCCATCAGACTACCCAAGAGTCGCAACCAGCTGCAGCAGAAACGCCAACTCTGACCCAAATCCAAAACTTCCTAACAACACTGATGAATCCCTCCAAAGAAGGCAGATTCTTCTGGTCGAAAGAACCCTCCAACGACAACAAACCCACCTTGACCCTCCGCTACCTCCTCCTCGACCCCTCCCCCCACTTCCGCGAAATCGTCTCCTCCGCCCGTGCCGTCATCCTTGCCGGCGGCACAATGTCCCCCCTCGAAGCCTACAGCCACCAACTCTTCCCCTACCTCCCCGAAACCCAACTCACGACCCTCTCCTGTGGCCACATAATCCCGCGCACGAGCTTGCTAGTCCGCGCAGTAACCTCCGACGCTTCAGGCCCGCTGGAATTCAACTACAAAACCCGCAGCAGCACCTCCACCATGCAGCGTCTGGGCGAAGCCCTGCTAGCCGTGGCGAAAAAAGTGAAGGGGGGCATGGTGGTGTTCTTCGCCAGCTACGCTTATCTAGAGCTCGTTCGCAAGCAATGGGAGGTAGACGGGACTTCGTCTCGCATCGGTGCGGCTAAAGCGACTTTCTGGGACAGTCGCGCTGTGGCGGTGGAAGAGACTTTCAAGACTTATGGCGAGGCTATTGTTGCCGACGAGGACCGCGGTGCTCTGCTTTTCTCGGTTATAGGGGGCAAGTTGAGCGAGGGGATCAATTTCTCGGATGCGCTGGGCAGGTGTGTGGTGGTTGTGGGCCTGCCGTTTCCGAATCTCGAGACGCCGGAGTGGAGGGCTAAGGGGGCGTTTTTGGATGGGAGGGCGGAGGAGAGGGATGGGAAGGTTGGTGGTGCTGGTGGTGGTGTGAGTGGTGGTGGGAAGGCGAGCAGGGAGCATGCAGAAAATGTTTGCATGCGTGCTGTCAATCAGGCTATCGGGCGTGCGATTAGGCACAAGGGTGATTGGGCTAGTATTTTGCTGTTTGATTCGCGGTATGGGCAGGCGAGAGTGCAGAAGAAACTTCCTGGGTGGATCAAGGAGAGTTTGCCTGATGGGAGTATTGGTCGGGTTGATGGCGTTGTGAGTGATGTGGCCAAGTTCTTTGATGGTAGGCGGTAAATGTTGAAGATATTGGGAGATTGCCTACCTCGACGTGCCTTTCAAGTATACTGTAGCTAATCGCATACCCTTTCGGATTTCCCAAGGATTTGTTATATTCGCCGCCTTTTGAGTTGTCTTCAATGTATCGCTCCTCCCTTCCTCGTTCAAACTCGCGAGAAGGACTTCGCGAAATTTTAGTTCAGAGATTCTTCAAATATTGTTCAGCAACGTAGGTATACATGTTTCCTTTTTCCCAATCTCGATGACACCAGCTGGTTTTCTGTCAGATCCGGTCGCGTCGTCTCTCGCCACACGGGTCGAGCGGCTGGTCCAGACCATGGGTGGCTGACTTCATCATGGCGATGTCCGAGAGACTTCCATCTTGATGTTTCACCTCTCGTACCACTCTTTCGCCAAGACAACCAGCTGATCTTCGAGCGAGATAGGGCGTCCCTGCAAGGCTGTCGAAAGCTGGAGGTGTTGATACGGCCATACAGTTGGCTAGCAATCAGTGGGTTCTAGAAAACGAAAGATTGATGAAAGCGAGAGAATGAGAGGACGACGACTCGCAAGCAAGACTTGTCGAATAATGTATCCGTCCGGAAAGACCCAGGACTCGACTACTACAATCCTCACCCCGGATGAGTGGAGGCACATGCAGTATGGGGTCGGATCAGAAAGATGGGTCTTCGGTATGTCTGGAGTGACTTTCACCCCGAATGTTTTGCCATGTACTCCCATCATCTCATCTCCCCCATGCTTTCGGGTCTTTCCTCGAAGGCCGCGTGCTTGACCACCCCACGAGAGCCGATTGGGCGTCTTCTGGTCACGTGGAGCCGAGCGAGCACGACATGTGTTTGCAGGAGTTTGCAGGGCGAGGCTCAATAAAGTTAGCACGGGTGTGGAGCGGTCATGGCGAGCACATCTACCGTTGGTGCATGAAGAGGGCCAAGCAACTTTGAAGCCTCATTCACTGGCCCGGGTAAAGATTCATCCCCAAGACTCGTGGAGAAGTGGAGTGGAGTCAGCCATTCCAGACAAGCCGCTCGCAATGCCGTCAACATGGCCGAGACGTCTTGCCGGTGGTCATCCCATGGGTGGATGGCATGAGAGACTCGAGCCCTTGTATATTATATTCCTTTCTCCCCTCCCTCGTCTGTCCTTGTCTTCCCCCACTCCATTCTCATCTCCATCCTCATCTCCATCAAAGACTTCAATACCAAGGGTCCATTCGAACAACCATACACCAACCCTCTAGTAACAACACACCACAACAAAATACACAACACCACAATGGCCACCCAGGCAAACGCCTCCGCCCCTGCGGCCACCCACAAGTACGACCAGAACTTCACCCAGAACGTCATCGACACCTGCGGTCCCAACACCAGCCCTCGCTTCAAGCAAATCTTCTCCTCTGCCGTTCGCCACCTGCACGATTTCACCAGAGAGGTCGACCTCACTCCCGAAGAATGGCTCGAGGGCGTCAAGTTCTTCAATGAAGTCGGCAAGATGTGGGCCGAGTCAAACGGCAAGCGCAACGAGATGCACAGAATGTCCGATCTCGTCGGTCTCGAATCGTGAGTCTTAGTGAATCTCTTTGTCCTCGAAGCTCATTCCACTAACAAACCCCAGCCTCGTCACTGAAATCGCCAACTACGTCCAAACCGACGACCCCAACTACCACCCCACATCCGCCGCCATCCTCGGTCCCTTCTGGTCGCCCAACGCCCCCTGGCGCCAACTCGGCGACTCCATCATCCAGGACGACCACGAGGGCCAGGTCACCTACATGCACGGTGTGATCCGCGACCTCGTCACCCACGAGCCCATCCCCAACGTCACCTTCGACATGTGGCAAGCCAGCAGCAACGGCAAGTACGACTTCCAGGACCCGGCCTTCAGCGACAACAACCTTCGCGGCAAGTTCAAGACCGACGACAAGGGCGAGTACCGCCTCTACTGCCTGCGTCCCACCGCCTACTCTCTCCCCAAAGACGGTCCTTCTTGGCAATTCCTCCAGGCTGTCGACAGACACCCCATGAGACCCGCACACATCCACTTGATGGTAAGTTTCTTTGAATCCTCTCGATCAATGATATTGCTTGTTGCAACCTAGAAACTGACACGAAATTCGCAGATCACCCACGAAGATTACAAGCCCGTCGTTACCCAGATTTACCCCAAGGACGACCCCTGGCTCGCAACCGACACCGTCTTCGCCGTCAAGGACGACCTCGTCGTCGACTTCGACCCCATCAAGAACCACCCTCCCACCGGCGAGCACAAGGGTCCCGGCGGCCCCGCCACCCGTGAGCTCGAGCTCAACATCGTCCTCGCTCCCAAGGGCCTTGCTGTCAACGCCGCCGAGCCCGTTGAGCACTAGATTTGCTCGACGAGGAAGGCAAGGGAAGGAAAGTGATGATGAAAAGAAATTGTTGTACTATGCACATATGACGACTGCTTGATGGTTATGTTTTCTTTTTGAGGACCTTGCATATATGGGTGTCCTAGCATTACGAGCGAGTTTTGTGGTTTTTACTATCATGATCAGACTAAAAGGAGAGGAAAGTTAGAATAAAAACAATTCAAAACATTCAAGAAGACATATCTCGTGACCAACCCGGTGGCGTGTTTGAAAAGTCTGATACGTAAGAGAAACTCATCCAAACCCGCGGTCTACTAAACAAAACCGGGTGGGGACATGATGTGGGAGATAGAGAAAAAGAGAGAGTAAAGAAAATCCCATTCATCAACACCCTGACGCCGTAACCTGCCTTGGAAGAACAAGTTCCACGCAAATGCTTCTCATCGTCTAACGAACGAACGCATCGACAAAACCCGCGAATCCGTTCCTACCACTTGGTAATAGTATAGGCCAATTTCTTGAGATTCCCGCTCTCAGTAGGATCATACGAGCAGCTTTCGATCAGGTCGACGTGCGTAAGCAGCATGCACCGACAACAGTAGCGCGTGAGCCCCATGGCTCGAGAATAAAATCATTTCCCTATGCCATGCATCAAAACCACCGACCTATTTTCACTTACACCCGCAATCTTCACTCCCGCCCTTCTCCTTCGTCGCACCCCCAAAAGCCAACCTCGACAAACTGTCCACCACGCCCCGGATCCCACTCTTCCCAGCTCTGACCTGGCTGGGCGAGCTGGAATAGCTAGGCGGGACGTCGAGGCAAGGGTTCTGCGTGAAGAAGTTGCGGGGACGTAGAAGCCTAGAATGTAAATCACATCAATCAGCACACGTTCTTTTCATTTTCCGCATGAGGGGTTCGGGTTGATCGAATCTCCCTTTGTTCGATTCAACTTACACAGTCATCGGCTCCGCCGGCATCACAGGGAAATCCTCGGGGGAGGGGAAATGCGTCAGTCCGAAAGTGTGCCACAGCACGACGTCTTCGTTGTCGAGGCTGGCGGACGGGTTGGCGGAGATCCAGGCTGGAAGGCCTTGGGAGGGTTCGCCGGAGGTTTGTGGGACGTGGCGGCCGGCGGGGTGGAGTTGGGTGTCGTCGTCTGGAAAAGGTCAGTCTTGCAGGTATGGCCCTAGGAAATTTGTTGACACTTACACTTCGTAACATGGACAGCATGTCTAGCGAACCCAGCTCGTTTCCAAACCAGACTGCCTTCCTTGGGAAGAAGAGGCGGGACTTCGCGGCTGACGAGTTTGTAGGAGACGGGCTTGTGGGAGTAGGGGTTCAGTTTGTTGGTGTTGGCCATTTCCCAGGTGCGGCTGAGGGCTCCGTCGTAATCGCTCATGCCTGTAAGAAGAATTCGTTAGCAAGAATGTCCGAGAACCGTGGGATCACCGCCCAAGACATACCAGTCTCCATAGTCTCGACCTTTGTCTTCTTGGCGTAGAAGGCATTGCCATAGTAGTTCTCCTCGCTGCCCACAGGCGCCTCGGCGGCTACAGCATCAGCGATGAAAACCGTATTCGCAGGACCATCGATGTTGGGGTCGACTCGCAAGCAGAAGAGGTGCTGGTGGTTATGCGCATTGACGCCAGGGTACACTTCCGTCCCCCACGGCGCAGCCGACTCGCCCGGGTTCAGCGAGTATGTGTTCAGGATTCCAGTCAACTTAATCTCAAGCTGAATGGTACCATCCTGGTGGAAGATCCAGTAAACGCAATACTCGTAGTTTGCCGCGGTGAAGATGTGGCTGATGAGCAGTTTGCGAGCGCGAGTCACAGTCGTGGACTCGTCGCGGAAGTCGGTGTGCTTGAACAAGATCCCAGCGTCTTCTTCGTGGATGCAGATGGCGTTTTTGATCGTCGTCGGTTCGCCGGCGCGGTTCACGAAGTCGGCGTTCATGTAGTGGATCGCGCCCTTGCAGTCGCAACCCAGCGCGAGCGAGTTGGTCATGTAGCCGCCGCCGTACTCGCCCAGGTCGAAAGCGTGTTTGCGCTGGTGGGGACGTTCTGGGTTTCCGTAGGGGACGACCATTTCGGCTAGCGACATGCGCCAGAATGTTGGGCGGACTTCGCCACGGTCGTTGTAGGTGATGTTCGAAAGCACGATGCCCTCGCGGTAGTTGAAGCCGATGTGGACGGACCAGTTCTGCCACTTGAGGGTGCGGCCATCGATGCTGAACGAGACTCCTTCGGGTTGGGTGATGTTCAATGGCTTGATGTCGGTGCGGAATCCTGTCTCTTTCTTGATTGCTTCGGCGTGGTAGTTTTGGGGCTTCGCCTTGTTGAGTGGTCTGCGGATCTTCGGCACGTCGATGTGGACGATCGATTGAGTATCGGCGTTGAAGATTGGGCAGAAGTCCAGAGGGTATGTGTACTGCGAATCATCCTCATGCGGGCGATAGTACATCAAAGCCTGCTGCAGGCGGACCTTGCTGCCGAATCGCTCATCGTATCCAATAGTCCAGGGGTCGCAATACACCTTGTACATATCCTCAGGCGGAATACCGATCAACCCACACTGTTTGATGACTTCCGGATCTTTTCGCACAACCGCTTCGACAACCTGCAAGTCCTCCATGGTGATCAACGGCTGAACGCCCTCGGTCAACTCCCAGGAGATGAGCTTGCTTTCGTCCAGGTCCACATGTCCGTCGTAGACTTTGCTGCCACGGCCAATGGCCACGACATCTGCGATTCTGTGTGGGCGAGGTGTGTGTTTGGGGTTTTCGACCCACCGCATCATCTCGGCCTTGGGAGGCTCCAGTAATGTGATGGCGTTGAAGAAGAGGTCGCTGTAGGATTCGCGCACAACGGCGACTGCTTTTGCGATTTCATCGCGTGTGAGAGGATCGAAAGGGTGGTGCGGTACCACGTTGCCCGTCAGGTGAGCGCCCATCTGTTGGAGGCGTTCGAGTACCATCTTGTCGTGTATTGTAAACTCCAATCTTGCGAGGTATTCTGAAGGGTTGGAGAGGAGATAGAGGTGGAGTATGAAGTAGAAAAAGAAGAAGCCCCAGCTCTATATCATGAACTTACCTTAAAACGACTGACATATCATCAGCTGTAAAAACATTCTGTACCGGGCGCGCCTTATCATCACGCATGCACTATCGAGCTCCAAATCGTCCATTGTACGCGACAGGATGTGGAGAGAAGAGGGGACCGGGGCGAGCTTCGATGGACGCTATACCGGCTTGAGAGTGTCTGTGCGGTCTTCGTCGGTTATGGGCCGGCTATGAGATAGCTATCTTGACCAGTCATAAGGACATGCCGGTTATGGGATCGGGTATCCTGACTGGTAAAGTACAAGTACTTGACTTGGCGATAGCTATCTCGGTATCCGCGGACTTTTTCTAAACTCAATCTTGAGAATATACATCCATCGTCTGACCTGGGTTTCCGGGTACTGACTCGAGAGGATCTATCAGAGCAGTGCCAGCGATGTCGGAGATATACTTTACGACCTTGATACAGGATGCGAGAGTATACAGTCAAATTGTCGAGAGGACTGAAGTCTGACCCACGAACATTGGTGGTAGGTTTTCACAACCCTGCTAACCCATCTCTCGAGCTTACCGCTGTAATCTCGTCATGTACAAATGAGATGCGCCCATCAAGGCAACGGAAAGTGCGCTCAGTGCTAGTGGAAGCCATGCCGGCAACTTGGACACGAGGTCCTGCAACCAAGCATCACGACCTGGGCGAAATATCCGTTCAATCGCCGCAGTCTTCTCGAGCATGCCCAAAGATCCCATCCCTAGTGAAAGACGCGCGACAGTCCTCACCACATGATACACGACCAGAAGCTGGATCTGTCTCCATGTGTCTGATGTGAGCCCTCTCTGGCCCAGGAACAGTGAGCGTTCGGTGACACTGGCCATAGAGTAGTCGGCCATCCGTGATACCAGGAAAAATGCAAATGCAAACGCAGAAAGCCAGATCGGAGTAGATGAGTTGTCCTCGTTCGCAACAAGCAGATACTGGCCCAGGATAAGCAAGCTAGCGTTGGAAGCTGCTGACGTCTGAGTATAGACGTACTCAAAGGCTGAGCACATCCGGTTGTATTCAGCGCGGATCTCATCGACGCGTTCGTGGCTTGGAGACTGGTCTTGTGGTTTCAACGCCGGCTGAGACTTCTCAGCGTGAGAGATAGTGACGCTACTGCTTGATTTTGGGATCAACTGTGCCAGCACGATGTTCACTGAGTCCACAAACGAGGTCGACATCATTAGGTGGATGGTCGATATTCCTAGTGCCAGAAGTGGAGGTGCAAGTGTTACACGGAGGAGTAGCTGGGTGTATACTGGCTCGCTAATGGCATACAAGGCAGTGCGAATTGTTTGGCGTGAGAGTGCATCTTGAGGCCGATGTTCTGGATTGGCCGGAAGTGAAATGAGCCAAGTGCTGAAGATCAGGCTGAGCTCTGTCAGTCCAGAGGTCAGCCGTACGGCTTGTGTAAGTATCGGTGATGACATTACTGTAGGCGAATGCTTAGAAATGAAGTCGCTTTCCAGTCAATTGTCTGCCTTGAGATCGAATGCTCAAGTAGCCACGATCTCGCCAATGCCCTTGTTGGTGGAGAAAGGCAGCGTGTAATCCTTGGTAAACCAAATACACTATGGAGAGTGTGAGTTCGTCCAGTAAAGAGACAGTAATAATGTGTACCTAAGTCGGAGGAAAACGTTTTGAGGTGAACTAGAATGGGAACAAGTACATTGCGCCTGAAACCCGCACAGTCTCTTCGCCACGCAAGCTCCGCGAGATCCTACATGTACTCCTAGAGTCTTACGGATCACGGCAAGACAGGACTCCACATGTGTAAGTGAACGTAGAGTGCGAAGGAGAAAGTAGAACGAAGGAAGCAAGACCCATCTCGCGTACAGTCGATTGGCTAGCGGTGTAGCCGCGCTAGGAGATGATTGTCTTGGGATCGACTCGCGAGCCGACGCTCTCGCCGTCTTCAACTTCCTCGACAACAATGCCATCACGACAAGGCAAAGTCTGCATATTCGACAGTCTGCCACATTGCCGCGATTATCCTCAGCAGTGGGAGAATTGTGTTCCATGGCCAAGTCTTTGAGAACAGCTTGCATCTTCTGATATAGGGCCAACACTTACAGCAAAGGTGATGCGATATCGCCTCTGGACTGCTAATGTCGACGCGTGGACAGACAATCGCACGATCCACTATTCACTCGAAATGCAAGATTCAGAGCTCAGGGCCTACCTCCAAAGCCGTCGACCAACCTTGATTGTAACGAGCAGAGAATACCCGTAAGCTGGAACGGAAGAACAACAGCGCGAACGCTCGTAACGACAAATCCTGCTATCGCGTGCATGAGTTCATATCGGAGATTCGAGCGCGAGCTTGGAGCTGTGTCGCCATTGGGATCGCGGCCATGAACGCCTTTGCCAGCTTGCCGCCGATCTTGTCTTCAAGGTCCTCCCAAAAGGACTCTTCGTTGCAACACATGGGGAGAGGGTCTGTCTCATCCTCCAATTATTCGCGGAATTTGCTCTTAAGGCAACTGGTGCGGTACAGATCGCGCTGGCACAAGCCAAAACTGACTTGACTGTGCGTGTTGCGAGAATCATCGCTAACACCAGATGGAGCCCGCTTGGCTTTTCTGGATAACTGAGAGAGCCATACAAGGAAAAAGTACAGCCTGGTGACACCTAGGTTGACGGCTACAGTGGCAAAGAGCGAAGTCCGGCCGCTGAGCGTTCATCGTAGCGATGTTTTCATGACGGCATGTATGAACTCGTGTCGAAGAGAACAGCGCGAGTCTGAAGCTGTGCGGCCATTGAGATCGCAGCTAAGTTCTGTAGTACCTTCTACTAAATGCGTCAGTCACTCTCGAGCTTGTATCAAGGACACCCGTTTTTGTTTCGTGGTTCGTCCCCTATAACGGCTGAGCAACACTTCACGGCGACCATCTCTCCCTTCAAGCCCGTTACGGCGCGTGGATTGCCTCGACGAACATTGCGATGATGAAGATTTCACACAGCTCCCGAATTGATTCAATCATGCTATATGCCTCCAACTGTCGTCATTCGCGCAGCGCATCCACGTGCTGTCGAACTGACTGATATGGCATGATGAGGCCTTGACGCGAACATGGTCATGAACGACTTCAACGCTACGGCTCAAACACAGATCCCAAGTCGACCGCTCACGTACATGCGGTTGCGCATGGCTATGATGGTTCATCAGACAAGCAAAGACTGGCAGGTGATTGATCCGCATCATTCTCGGCTACTGACGCGCTGTGTACGATCCTGTTTCTGCGATGATCTCTATGCAAGAGACACTGTGTGGAAAGGCCCAAGTGCACGAACTCGACAGGCAGTCCCGTATAATTGGAAGAGTCTTGTCATGCTTCCACATAAAACCTACTGGTGAAGCGAATAGATCGGCTCGACGAAGCTGTGGCACTGCTACGGACGGAGAGGGTTCATGTCCTGTATGTTGTAGGACAGTCTGCGACACATCAACTCGTTACGATGGCTGAGTGACGGCTGAGGTATGAAGAGCATGAGAACGTGACACGGCTTTTGTTTCTCTTTTCTGTACGTCTTTGTTTTGTTCGTCGGGCATAGAGGCTTCTTCGTATAGCTAGCAAGGACTTCAAGGCTCTTCTCGTCGTCTGACTATCGTGTCGATCGCATGAAAAGTCTTCTGCTTCGTTGTCTACATATACCTTTGTTACAGGGATTTACAACGGAGAGCATCCTTCCGCGTCTTTGCAGCACAAACATGCGTCATCTCATCACCATTGTCGCTTCTGTCACAAATCACAGAGGCTCAACAATTATATGCGATGAGGACTGCAACAGTCCACGCAAGCACGCAAGCTCGCGTGCAGACATATTACCAATCTCGGCCAATGGAAAGCGGTCGCTTGCGGATGACATATTCCCGGCCACAGCGGCCTGCGGTGCAGATCGATATACCGCACACTGGAGCTCACATACCTAACTTATAGTTATGCGCAAGCGACATGCCACCTGCAAGCCCATCCACCGTCCACCCGACACGCTGGCAAGGATTTGCCGCCATTGCGACGCGATTCATGCGCGACAAGGCTCACGAGATGATAGATCGAAGATCTGGCATTCGTGGCAGCGTGCGGCTGCGTTTCCATACACCAATTGTTGACAGAGACGGTGCGTCACCCGTCATCATTGTGGAGGTGGGCGCATGGATGTGACGGACGAGATCGACGGATAGAGGTGGGGTGGGAAAAGGCTACACGCTTCGCCAGACATCGTGCCTGACATCAACATCGACAAAAACGACAATCTGCATGTTTGGGTGGCATGTGGCCGCTCGGGCAATCAATACTCCTACCGGCCCACTTACTACACCTACAAACCACGGTAGCTTGCGCGTCACCAAGACTTGTTCCTCCCTCTACTCCATATCTACCGAGCCGTCATGCTGATCTGGATATCCCCGTCTCCCCGACAGTCAATTTACCCAACCCTAAAGCATCTTTGTTTCGTAAGTATGCGGCATGCCTCGGCTGGCAAAGCGTATTTCTGACCGTCTGACGATGATCCTCAAGTCCTCTTGTTTGACCGCAAGAGGGTGCATCGTCGAGCATTCGAGCATGTCCCCCACGCTTGTCACTGCATCTCCCGCGCGTGGCGTGAATGCACTCTGCACAACAAACGCCTCCAGATAGGCCACTGGTAACCCAAGACATACGGTGATGCAAATCCGTTGCAAGCCACCCGAACGTGCAGGACGGCTACCGCCAACTGGGACCATGGCGCTCAGTATACGGCGGCCTATCTCGACACCTCTAGCCGCCGCACGCCTGCAGCACACAGCGGCGCTATCTGTTCTGCCGCTAACTATTGCATCTACCCCTGCCCTTGCCGCCATGCCGGTCACCTGTGCGATCCTGGTCACATCTCGATCTTTGGTATCCCTTACGACTTTTTCACTCGACATGGCTGCGTCTTCGCTTCTCCGTCCCGTCAACCTTGAAAATCCGTCTCGCTGTTGGTGGCTGCCCTTTGCCGTCCCAATTAGGGCGGGAATACTGATAGGATAGGTGTCGCCTCAGGTCGTCGTCATTCTTTCGATGTGTAGGTCCATGTAGGCAAACTCTCGTTAGGTATTATTGCCCGGGCAGCCCGCCGCATTCGCCTTTTACAGAAGTTACTGTGTATAGCGTTACACTTTGGTCTTCCTCACTGCGGCCTTATTGCAAACCTTGCTTCATCTCATAACTTGTTCGCAGGTCAGGCCATCGGTTCATTGCGTCTCTTTACTTTGGCACAGCATCCAGTGCCTTTCCGAACGACATTGCCCTCTATATCCTCTGACAGGATTGGCACAAGTTGAGCGCTGCAGGTCACGCCCCAATTCCGTCAACGAGAGCCCGAAGACAACGTCTTAGCAACGATGGGAGATCTCAGAGCGGATCAGTTAGATGCACAGCTACCGCGAAGGATGAGCCGAGACACGTTCGACATGTCAAGTGTGATGGCGTCTTTCAACGCACCATTTCGACCCGAAGAGCTTGCAGAGTCTGCATCCATGCCGCTGTCTACCACCATGGCCCTTCAGTCTTTGCCACTTTCTTCGATGATGGCTCCGGAAAATTTCTTCGACCCGGGCTCGAACATGGGATCCAACGCGCCATTCTGCAATCCATACGGCCTCGTAAACAGCTCTATGGGTGCTAGTGCCAGTTTCGGATCTCTATATTGGCCTGCAGTCATCCCATCTCTCCCCACGGAAACATCTTACAGCTCGGTCGCTTCAGAACAACCCATCAAGATAGAGGATGAGCCTCAAGTACAACCGCCGCAATTCGACCACGATAACACTGGCTTTGGTTCGCCATCCACCTACTCCAACACGTCCGAGAGCTCCGACGAAACGAAACCGACCGTGTTCAACACTGATATCGATACACTCATGCGCGCCATTCAATCAAAACACAGCCCAGAACGACAAAGGCAACAGCTAAACTCTCCCGACTCTACATCATCCTCGAATGTCGCCTCATCGCACAGGTCGAGATCGAAAAAGCAGCACAAATGCACCATTCCCGGCTGTGACAAAGCCTTCCGCCAAAAAACTCACCTCGACATCCACGCGCGCGTCCACACCGGCATCAAGCCCTTCTTCTGCAAAGAACCAGACTGCGGCCAACGCTTCAGTCAACTCGGGAACCTAAAAACACACCAACGGCGGCACACAGGCGAGAGACCTTATCACTGCGACATTTGCGGCAAAACCTTCGCCCAACACGGAAACGTGCGGGCCCACAAAGTCGTCCACACGGCTGCGAAACCTTACACTTGCAAGCTGGACGAGTGTGGGAAGCATTTCACTCAGCTGGGTAATTTGAAATCGCACCAGAACAAGTTCCACGCTGCAACGATTCGTCGGCTGAGGGATCGGTTTGAGCATTTTGCAGAGGGCGATGTTGTGGAGGAGTGGGAGAGGGCGATGTGGGAGTATTTCGTTGGGTTGTACAAGCATTGCAACCAAGGGATCAAAGGCCGGGGGAAGGAGAGGAAGGTCGGCAACGATGTTTTTGACGCGATGTCTCCACTGAGCGATGATATGGCGAAGCGGAGGGACAGTCTTGTGGGTTCGGAGACTTCTTCTGGTTGGAGCTGATCGATATCGATGCCTTATGTTTGGACTTTTTCTTGATGATTGGGCATGGACTCAGAGCCGCTCTATCTGTCCCCGATGGATTCAGACAAGACTCCGATCTCAGCGGTCTCGTCTTTTCGTTACCCGTTTGGGCTGTTTGGGCATTGCGCTTGTCTTTTATTTGATATACCTCTGTGTTGAGATTAAGCTACGGTTCCACGGCCGTGACGAATATATGAGATAGACGTACGAAGCTACACCAAGAATCCCACCATTGTTCCAGGAGGTCATAGGTCACAGGGATACTGCACTCTCAACCGATCCGGTGTATTGGAATACATCTCAGTGCCGCCAATAAGAACGAACTCACTGCTCTCGAGAATCCTACCTATGTCTCGACGTAAATGATCTCTCTATTCACCTGCTGGAGCCGCCGATATCAGCTTTCAAGACATCAGAATACCTGCACGTAGCCCTAAGTTTCCTCGTTTCTGGAGGGATGCGATGAGCATTTGGACTGTATGAGATTGTAACGAAGAGGGTTAGGGTTTGAGTAATTCGCTTTCTATATGCCGCCATCAAAGCCCGAAACGACATCACCCCGCGCCAAAATATTGACTTTCTGCCCTCACGACCACAAATACTTTGCATTAAGATGGGTGAAGTTCGTGACTCCCCTCCTCCCTCCTCCACTGACCCACCTTCAAAAACAATGCAACCATTGTCGGCGCTCGAGAGCCAAGTGCGCTCTCTACGCCAGCAAGTCCAGTCCACAGAGACCCAACTGCACAACTTGAAGCTCCAACTGCAACAAGCTGAGCAGCAATGCGAATCCTCGCGCCAACTAGAACAGGCTTGGGCAGGAGGCTATCCTCAAGACTGGATCACCGAGACTCTGGCTGCCCTATCGCCTGAAGCGCAGCAGCAGAATAACGCTGCTCAGCCAAAAACCACTCACGGCCGCTGGCCGCTGGAGAGCGAGGAATACAAGAGATATGGGCGCCAGATGATCCTACCAGAAGTGGGCTTGCACGGCCAGTTAAGATTGAAAAATGCGAAAGTGCTGCTTGTTGGAGTTGGAGGTCTGGGCTGTCCTGCTGCGGCGTATCTGGCGGGCGCAGGTGTAGGGACGATTGGACTGATGGACGGCGATACTGTCGAGATCTCGAACCTGCACCGTCAGGTCGCGCATGGAACTGAGAGGGTCGGTATGAGCAAGGTGGACAGCGCTGTGGAATACCTCATGTCGTATGTATCTGTAGTCTCTTTCAATCATTCACATACATCTGTTCCCAAGTTCACTTTGTTGACAAGAATACTCTTGAGCAGTCTCAATCCCAACCCAACATACAACCGCCACCCCTACCACCTAACCTCCCAAACCGCCATCGAGACTTTTGCCCAATACGACCTCGTGCTCGACTGCACCGACCACCCAACCTCCCGCTACCTGATCTCCGACGCCTGCGTCCTGACCTGCAAACCACTCGTCTCAGCCTCGGCGCTCAAAACCGAAGGCCAACTAATCGTCCTCAACAACCCCCCTCTACCACCGGGAAGCCCCTCAACTCTAGGAGGAGGACCCTGCTACCGCTGCGTCTTCCCCAAACCGCCCCCAGCCGACAGCGTGCTAAGCTGCGGCGAAGGCGGCATCCTCGGCCCCGTCGTAGGCCTGATGGGAGTCCTGCAAGCGCTGGAAGCAATAAAACTCATCGCCGCCAAACCTCCCACCGAAGACTTTAACTCTCCACTAGAACCAGCCAAACCCACGCTCCTGCTCTTCTCAGCCTACAGCTCCCCACCCTTCCGCTCCGTCCGCCTGCGTTCGAGACGCGCAGACTGCGCAGTGTGCTCGTCCCAAGCAACAATCACATCGGACAGCCTAACAAGCGGCAGCCTAGACTACGTCGCTTTCTGCGGCGCCTCGATGCCCATCAATGTCCTGCCGCCCGAAGCGCGGATCTCCGCGAGCGATTTCGCGCGGTTGCCTAGAGATGGTTCGAACACGCTGATCGACGTCCGCGACGAAACGCAGTTCGCCATGTGCGCTTTACGGGGCGCGGTGAACATTCCTTGGACGGGAAGTGAGGAGTCTTGGCTCAAGGCGGCGGCGCAGAGGGAGGAAATTGTGGGTGGGGGGCAGGCTTGTTATGTTGTTTGTAGGTTAGGGAATGATTCTCAGCTGGCGGCGAAGGCGTTGCTTGAGAATGGGCTGGGGATGGCAGGGGTTTGGCATATTGAGGGGGGGTTCAAGGCGTGGAGGGAGGGGGTTGATGCTGGGTGGCCGGAGTATTGAATGTTAGACCTCCATGTTAGATGATGAGACTTGCTTGAACGATGTTTGGGGATATGTGACAAAGCGAGATCAACAACAAGACCACTTCTTGGTAAATTCGGAGTATTATTATCATCGACATACTATACTTATACTGCCCACTCTTTAAGCAGACGCTTCAGCCTCAGCCTGTCGGCCAGCCACACTGCCGCCCTTCCAAGCCGATTTGGGATCCCGCCTCTCCAACCATTCCTTCGACTGGCTCTCTTTTCCTACAGGTCCCCAACCGCCGCCTCCAGGCGTGTTGATGATGATGCGATCGCCCGCTTGCATGCTAGCGGTATTCTTGCCTCCAAGGTTGATATACCTGACTTCTTGTTGGGAGGAAGACCCATCAACATCCGCATCACTTCCCTCCAACTTCGGCACGCCTCGCACCCAGATGTTCTGGCCACACTGCGCATCCTCGCCGCCCGCCAGCCCGTAAGGATGGTAGACCCTGCGCTCGCTGAGAATACTGACCTGCACTGGGATACGGAACTCGATATCTCGGACCACTCCGTCGCCGCCCTTGTGCTGTCCCAACCCACCGCTTCCCTCGCGCAAGCTAAACTCACGCAGCAAGACAGGGTACCTCCGCTCGAAGACTTCAGAGTCGGTGATGCGGGTGTTGGTCATGTGCGTGTGAACGCCGTTGGTGCCGTCCCACTCGGAGCCCGCGCCAGAACCGCCCGCAATCGTCTCGTAGTAGCCGAAACCCTTGACCTCTTCCTCACCGGAGACGTTGCCGCCGAAGCCGAAGGTGAGGTTGTTACAGTCGCCCTGGCTAGCGGCACAGGCCTGGAAGGCCTTGAGGATGACGTCCGTGACGCGCTGGGAAGTCAGGACATTGCCGCCCACGACGGCCGCAGAGCCCGAGGGGGAGAGGAAGGACTTGGGCGGGATGATGACCTTGACGGGGGCGAGGCAGCCCTGGTTCAACGGGATGTCTTCTTTGATCAGGCAACGGAGGCAGTAGATGATGGCGCTGTAGGTGACGGCCTGCGGGGCGTTGATGTTGCCGTAGACTTCGGGGCCGGTGCCGGTGAAGTCGAAGACGGCCTCGCCTTTGTCGGCGTCGATTGTGATTTTGAGCTTGATTGGGCTGCCGTCGTCCATGTAGTCTGTGGCGGAGAGGTCTTGGCCTTTGAAGCGGCTGCTGACTTCGCGGAGGAGGTTGCGGACGCTGAGCTCGGCGTTGTCTTGGATGTTGTGCATGTAAAACTGCACTACGTCTTCGCCGTAGTCGGAAATGAGGGATGAGATGAGGTTGATACCCTTCTGGTTGGCGGCGACTTGGGCTTTGAGGTCGTTGATGTTGTCTGCGAGACAACGAGTTCCAGAGCAACCGGGATGTTTCGCGGGCTCCTTAAGCAGTAGCTCTGTAATGCGCTCTTCGTCAAAGTGGCCCTGAGAAACCAGCTTCTCGCTCTTGATGGCAGCACCTTCTTGGAAGAGTTCCCTCGAGTGTGGCGGCATGGAGCCAGGGAGGATTCCACCAATATCTGCGTGATGCGCACGCGAGGCCACGTAGAACACGATGTTGTCGCCACTAAAAGCCGGTGTGATGACGGTAATATCGGGCAAGTGAGTACCACCAAACATGGGGTGGTTCGAAACCAGTACATCGCCCTTCTTCAGCTTGCCACGCCAGAGCTCAGCCTGCTTCTTCACACAAGTCGACATGCTGCCTAGATGGACGGGCAAATGTGGTGCGTTGGCAACAAGACCGCCGTCAGCGTCGAACAAGGCGCATGAGTAATCAAGACGTTCTTTGACGTTGGTGCTGACACTGGTCTTTTGCAGAGCGCGGCCCATCTGCTCTGCAATCGCCATGAAGCGGTGCGAGAAGATGCTCAGCATGATCGGGTCGACTTCCTTGGTAGTGAGCTGTTTGTCGGAAGCACCGCTTTCGCCCACGTTGATCACGACGTGGGTGTCAATGAGTAGGGCTGTGGCGTTGGGGGTGACAACAATAGTCTGTGTACCATCTGCGATGATGGCCGGGCCCTGGATACGATCGCCGACAGTGAGATCCTCGAGCTTGTAGATCGAGGTCTCCTGTCTTCCACCCTCGAAGTATACCGATTTCGAGCCGTAGACTTTCTCGCCCTTTGCGACGTCCTTGGGCGTGATGTCTTTGAGCTGCTGATCGACAGTCTTCTCCAGGCCTTCGAAAGTCTTTCCAATACCACGGACTCGAACGTCGTCGACAATGATATCGCGATCTGGCAGAGTGAAACCAAACTCCTGTTCATGCTGCTTGACAAACGCCTTGCCGAATGCCCAAGAGTCTCCGCCAAACTCACTCTGTGCCTCATCATCCGTGGGCTTCAAGATCATAAGTGCAGACTCGGTGCCACGGTAGCGCATGTTGAGGTAGTTTTCGAAGTGCAGCTCCTCCTCCTCGAAGCCTTGTTCCTTCAAAGCAGCGCCGGACTTCTTCATGAGTTCCAGCATCTTGTCCTTCAAGTGCTTCCTTGTTTCCGCCTGATCGTCTGACTCCCAGACTGTCGATTCGGGCTCCTGCCTTTCATCAACAACATCTGCCAGCGCCATGCCGTATGCAGAGAGGACGGAAGAGTATCTGTGTACCAGAATCTGACTGATGCCGAGTGCTTCAGCAATAGCAACCGCATGTTGCCCACCTGCACCACCGAAAGTGGCCAAACGGTGTTTTGAAGTGTCATGTCCTCTTGCTTCAGTCAGACTGCGGATTGGTCGGGTCATAGTCTCGTTGGCGATCTTGATGAATCCGTAAGCAACCTCGTCCAGGCTCATGGACTTGTCCTTGCTTCCAGCAATATCTTCGTTGATCTGTTTGGTCAACTCTTCGAACAGGGATTTGCTCGCCTGCTCATCAAGACCCTCATCTTCGTTTTTGCCGAAAATCTTGGGGAAAAAGTCAGGGAGTAATCTTCCCAAGAACAGGTTGGCGTCGGTGATAGTCAATGGACCGCCTTTGCGATAACATGCAGGGCCAGGGTGTGCACTTGCGCTCTCGGGACCAACCACGAATAAACCATTGCGCCAGAACAGTCTGCTGCCACCGCCAGCGGCGACAGTGTTGATGTCAAGCTGAGGGCTCTGGATGGTGACACCGGCTGTCGTAGTCTCGAAGACGTGGTCATACTTGCCACTTCCGTATCGACTGACATCCGTGCTGGTGCCGCCCATGTCGAAGCCAATGACCGGAGTCTTCGTCGCTGGGTCATAACTCGTCAATGCGTATCCTACCACGCCACCAGCCGGTCCTGATAGAATGGCTCGCAGTCCGGAGAAGCCGTCCACGTCCACCAGACCACCGTCTGACTGCATAAACTCGCACCTCGCACCCTTGGAACCTGCCTCCTTCTTGACAGACTCTGTCCCAAGACCGCCGGCGAATCCTTTTTGGAAGCCATCGATGTATTTCCGGATCGCAGGTGTGAGGTAGGCATCGGCACATGCTGAGGTGGCTCGAGGCACAAGCTTGATCATAGGCATGAGCTCGTGAGACAGCGAAACGTGCTCGAAGCCGATCTCACGCGCGATCTTGCCCACTGCCGCCTCGTGTTCGGGGAAAGTGTACCCATGCATGAGGCATACTGCTATGCTCCGGAGGCCGGAGTCGAAGACTTCTTGCAGTTGCTTCCTGATTTGTTCGTGATCCGGCTTTTGCAACACTCTTACTGTCTCTCCAGACAATCCTTTGACAAGCTCCGAGTCCGATTTCGAATCGCTGACTTCCGTTTGGTGCCGTGTGGGATCCTCCGCGTAGTCCTCCAATGTAACCCGCTCGTCGATCTCCACCACTCTCTTGTACAGTACCTCGGGCTTCCTGATAGCCAGGTCAAAGATGTTCGGCCGGCTCTGGTTTCCAATCTCCAAACAGTCCTTGAAGCCCTTGGTGACAACCATTGCAATATCCTCGCCCTTTCTCTCCAGCAACGCATTAGTTGCGACTGTTGTGCCCATGCGGATGCTCTCTATGCTGCTCGTGTCTAAAGGCTCTCCTCGAGGGATCTCTTTGCCTTGGAATCTGGAGAGAAGACGGCGGATGCCTTCCAAGGGAGCGTCGTCGTAATTTGACGGGTCGACGGACAGGAGCTTGATCAGGACGTCGTCTTCCATTTTGCCTGTGCCCGGGTTGCCTACGCAGTCGGTGAAGGTTCCGCCGCGGTCAATGGCTATGCGGATGCCGCGTTGGGGCTGCTGTGGTGGTTGTGGTGCTGCCATGGTGAGGTTGTGTGAGGGAATGGGTAGGTATATGGGTGGAATGAGGCAAGGCAAGGTAGGAAACGTGTGGTGAAAAGAGAGAGTTTAGACGTGAATGGAAGGTACAGACTTAAGTAGAGATGTATGGCGTGCCTATAGGTACCTCCGCCGGTATCAGGATGAGTTGCCGTGGGTGTTATCTTAGGTTGTTCATGGGGTGTAGGTAATCGTCATGATCGCATGTGTTGATTTGATGGGCGACCCCACTACAGATGATTCGGTAAGATTGGATTTGCCGACCTCGGAGGGGGCACAACCGGCATCTCTCTGTTTTGCCGTTCTGTTGTTCGTGCTCACTGTTGGCAGTCAGGTTAAACGTACTGCATTATTATTTAGATGAAAGTCGACGCGAGGCTTCCATCAGTCTTACTTTCGACCATGACTTGCTCATGCCTTAATTCGACGAGAAGATTGCGTTCTAGCCTCTCAGGATTGTGTCGATACCTGTCTACCAACTCCTTAGGAGTCATGTTGAAGGAGGCACCTTCTCGGTTGTGTGGTCATACTTTGGAGTTTGCGGGAGTGATGTTGCGTTCACTCATGAGTCTCGACCGAATGGATGAATGTATAAGGTAGGGTGCCAAACACTGGAGATATTCACTCCAATCACGTGATCGTCACGCTCAGTCCAGCTGTTTCTTCCACCCATGAGCGGTTCGGCTGGCTGGCTGTCTCCAATCGTAGAGGCTTGACGGCGCCCGCTTCGCCCCCACCGTCTTGGCCGTGCGTGAGTTCGCTGAGGTGTTGTCCCTCATCGTCACAAACATTCAGTCCACAACTGCCCCTCCACCACCCAAATCACACCCAATCCTACCGCCTACCCCGAGTCTTTGGATTCTTCCGAACGTAAGTATTGTAGCCATGACTGCAGCGCCCAGGCAGCAGACTACCACCCTATGCTATTTATCCCTCACCACCACCCTGCGAGCCTTGCAACACTCCCTCCCTCCCTGAATCTGTGCTGACCCACTCCCAGACTCGACCTTCAAGACAGATCCCGCAGCATCTTATACCAAAGCGTAGTCAGGAAAAATGGTAAGTGAACGCATGCCGCTATACATCCCGGCGACAAGGACCATGCTAATGCACGACATCACAGGCGCAATCAGGGTACGTTCACCGCCACTCGATCTCTCAACCACCTACGCTTCTCCTCCCAACCTAGCCCTGCAATGGCATCACACGCGAGCCCACCGCAGCTGACACCCACACTCCAGTGTCTCCGTCGCCCCCGAGTGCATCACTGCCTTCAACGACCTCAAGCTCGGCAAGAGCACCAAGTGGATCATCTTCAAGATCTCCGACGACTACAAGGAGATTGTTGTCGAGGAGTCTTCCACCGAGGACAACTACGAGGCTTTCCGCGAGAAGCTGATCAGCGCCAAGAGCAAGAACAAGACTGGTGTCGAGGGCATCGGTGGTCGCTACGCCGTGTACGACGTTGAGTTTGACAAGGACGGCGGAAAGCGCAACAAGATCACCTTCATCAGCTGGGTGCCCGATGATGCTGGCCAATACGTGAGTACAATCATGTGCAACAGAAGGACGACCGGCCAGGAGAGACCGCTCACTGACCCTATCTACAGCCCCGCATGATGTACTCTACCTCCAAGGAAGCCCTCAAGCGCTCGCTCAACGGCCTTGCCATCGACATCCAGGCCAACGACGCCGACGACATCGAGTGGGACAGCCTCGTCAAGCGCGCCTCCACCGGCCGTTAAACATGTGTCCCTGACTATATAGCAATAACGGCCAATTTGCGCGCGACTCCACGACCGAATCACATGCATCAATTTCTCAGTACGAGCGACCTTTCTGAGGGGAGTTGAAATAAGCTCGATCAAGGGAATGGGAGCGAAGCCACGATGTATGTGCAGGAGATCCCGAGGCATGCTGTCGCTCGTCGTCTATCAGCGGCCGTAGCGATGATCAGCAAAGATGCGTGCGAAAGCTGGAACACGAAGTCTCTTTCTGCCAGTATAGATGAAAATACCTATGATGAAACCAAAAGTTGTCTAACAGGAAAATAGTGCCGAAACGACAGCGCATGATCCTCCGTCGGTATGACGAGTGGGGTGGTAATTACGTTGTAGATGTGAGGTTGCATTTTCTTATCTCTTCTTAACCATCTGGATCCGTGATTGATTGCTGACATTTCGGTTCGCTGCTTTGTGGACTCCGCGAAGCTGACCGCACGAAATTTGAAACTTACACTGATAGACTTTTGGTCAAGGCCGCCTATCAAGACGACAATGTTGGTACTGTGAAGGTTGCGGAAATCTGTCACAATGTGTGAGTCCGGTAGGTGCAAAGAAATTCCCTCTCGTACTTGTTCCTCCTTTCATCCTCTCATGCATTCCGTGAAGCCCTATATGCAGCCATTTCGCGCACTGCTCAGAAAACATTTGCCATGCATACTGGAATACCGACATCCACTATGCGTTCAGCGCCACCAGCATTAGGGGATGATGCAAGACCCCTTCCATCGTATGGGCAGCTTCACCAAGGAAGTGCTTCCAGACTTCCCGCCCCAATACCAGTGACTGCTGCTACCAGAATTGCGCGTCCTTCGGGGATGGTAGCATCATCGTCACCGAGATCGGGTACTTCGAATCGCAACCAACGCCCAGTGAGCACTACCGCCGAGACCTTTTATCAGAGATACTCAGTATCATCCTATGAGAATACCACTCCCAATCACAACCGGTTCACTGCCGGTACCGATACCGACGCTTCCCCCAATAGGCCCACATCAACAGTCTCGCAACCTGAGCACGGTGACACCAGTTACTTCGTCTGGGCGAGAAGACAAGACAGACTTGCTACCATACAGTCCCCGGTGCGCGGTCACAACTACGCCGCAGCTGGGATTGTTAGGTCGTACCACCGCGTTCCGAGCGCGTTGCGCAGCGAAGAGGACGCAGCCTCGACGAAGTCACGAATCTCTTCGATAACGGAGAGCGACAACGCCAGCGCCTCTACTCGTTGGGGCGATCCTGCGGGCGCTCTCAGGCACGCCACCCACGCCGTCGCTCCTTCCATACACTCCCAAGCGGGAAGAATTGACGCGGCCTCTCTCGCCAGCACCAAGAGGGAGGACAGTGTGACACCAATCTCCCGATACAACAGAACTGCACGTCTGCGCACGCACTCGACGCCTGTTGTTCCATCCCGACCCACCGCCAGCGAGCAGCGGCCGCGCACATTCCTGGACATGCACGACCAGTACGAGCGCGCGCCTGCCTACCGCCCTCAGGCTCAACAGGTCGAGTGGGGCAGCAATTTCTCTCCTCATAGTCCTGGTTACACGCTCGAGCAGATACGTCAGCGCCGCTCGACTTTGTCGAGAGGCTTCCCTCAGCCTCATAACGGTGTTACGGAGCAGAGATTTTTCGCAGGACCTTTTGTAGATGCACCTGGTAGGATCACCGCGTCGAGCACCGTTGAGCGAGTTCCGACGCGAAAGGTTGTTTCATTCGAGCAGGAGGCGAGGGTAGAGGTAGAGGAGGAGCAAAAGACTCCCGGAAAGTGGCGCAAGATGTCTGGACTCTTTACCAAGAAGCTGGGAAGAAAAGGGAAAGACGCCTCTCCAGATCAAATCTCCCCTCACGCATCACCCTCGACCTCTCACAGCATGTCATCCCCGGTTGACACTTTCTCAAAATCGATGG
>Ga0265798_10002162_pt1 | contig 29236 bp, 27 predicted proteins | sample P3T30metagenome_FD_192430 | JGI IMG/M metagenome (GOLD analysis project Ga0265798, IMG submission 192430) | Plant litter microbial communities from East Loma Ridge, Irvine, California - P3 T30 | ecosystem: Environmental > Terrestrial > Plant litter > Unclassified | place: USA: California...
CTCGATCCGATACCTGGCGTCATACCAGATCGCGACAAAGTGAGCCGTGCCGGCCAGGCCGCCAAGCGCCAGGAAGAGGAGCGGGACCAGGATCACTGGCGTCCAATCCACTTCCAGCCGAACCAGCAGCCAAGCCCGACCCCCATCAACAGCAGCGGAGCGGTCCAGAAGATGCCGCTCGCCAGACGATGGTCGAGCCATCGGCCAAGGCCCAGCCCGACCAAAGCCGGAACGACGACCTGCCAGCCTAGCACCCCTATCTGCCCGATATTGCGAGCGAGCGAGGGCAGGCTCCGAGCCCGACGAGCGCGGGTGGTCCGGAGGCGAACAGCTTCCGCGATCCGCTGCTCAGGTGATCGCTCGATCACAGTCCGAGCTCCGCGGGCCCGCCTTGCAGAGCCTCAACCATGCGCCGGATGGCTTGCGTTCGAAGCTTTGCCGCGCTGGTCCGGCTGGCCCGCTCGGCATCGAGATGCTCGCGATAACCGGCAAGAACCACCATCTCGAGTTCGTTCAAGTCGGCACTCACATGGGCCTCTCGCGTGACGATCTCTACCTCGCCGGCCAAGACGGTCAGCACGCCATTGCGAACCGCACAGAAGTTCGGCGTTCCGTCGACCTCGCGCCAGGCCACGACAGAGATTTCCAGAACGGTCAGGAAGTCCGCGTGGCGCGGCAGGATGCCAAAGCTGCCGCTTGCGTCCTCAGCTCGCACCGAGGCGACCTCCCGGTCGACCACGATGCTGGTGGGGTCAGCGATGCGCAGCTTCATCGTGCTTCATCGCCTTGCCGCGAGCCTCGTCGAGGTCGCCGATCATGTAAAGTGCGCTTTCCGGCCAATCGTCCGTTTGGCCCGCGAGAATGGCTCGAACGCCGGCGAGCGTCGCGGCGAGCGCGACCGAGCGGCCGCTTTGTCCGGTAAACCCCTCGGTGACCACGAATGGCTGTGTCAGAAATCGCTGGAGGCGCCGCGCTCGTCCCACGACCTGCCGATCTTCCTGCCCCAGTTCCTCCAAGCCCAGCAGCGAGATGATGTCCTGGAGGTCGCGATACCGCGCAACCGTCTCTCGCACCTGCTGCGCAAGCCTGTAATGCTCCTCCCCAACTACCAGAGGATCCAGGAGGATCGAGGTTGATCCCAGTGGGTCGATCGCCGGATACATACCCTCTGCTGCCATCGTACGCGAGAGCAGCACCGTGCTGTCGAGATGGCTCGAGATGGCAGTTACGGCTGGATCGGTGAAATCGTCGGCGGGCACATAGACCGCCTGTATCGCCGTGATCGAGGCTCCTTCGACGGACGCTATGCGCTCTTGAAGCGCTGCGACCTCACTGGCGAGCGTCGACTGGTAACCGACGCGAGACGGCAACCGCCCGAGCAGGCCCGAGACCTCGCTCCCCGCCTGGACGAAGCGGAATACGTTGTCCATGAGCAAGAGGACGTTGCGCTTTTGTTGGTCGCGAAAATACTCGGCTATCGTGAGTGCGGTCATGCCCACGCGCCAGCGTGCACCTGGCGGCTCGTTCATCTGCCCGAATACCAGCACCGTCTTGTCGATAACGCCGGACCCGCGCATGTCGGACAAGAGCTCGTGCCCCTCGCGCGACCGCTCGCCGATGCCGGCGAAAACGGACACGCCTTCGTACCGCGCCACCATCGCGCGGATGAGTTCCATAACGAGCACGGTCTTGCCAACGCCGGCGCCGCCGAACATGGCCGCCTTGCCGCCGCGGGCCAGGGGGGCCAGCAGGTCGACGACCTTGATGCCGGTTTCAAACAATTCCGTCGCCGCGCTCTGCGCCTCCAACGGTGGCGGCGAGCGATGGATCGGGGAGCAAGGTGTGTCTGGCGGCAGATCTGCCCGCCCATCGCCAACCGCACCTACCGGGTTTAGCAGCCGACCGAGGACCAAATCGCCGACAGGAACTGTGATCGGGCCGCCGGTTGCTGCGACTTCGAGGTTACGGGCAAGACCCGTCGTCGGATGAAGCGATACGGCGCGCACGGTATGCTCGTCGATGTGGCTTTGAACCTCAGCGACGAGATCGCCCGTCGGAGTGCTTATCCGAAGAGCCTCGTTGATTGCAGGCAGTGGTGGATGCGGGAAGGAAGCGTCGATCACCGGGCCGCGCACAGCGACCACATGTCCGACATCCCTTGCCTGATCCGTCGACATCACCCGCAGCGCATTGTCAGTGTCGGCGATGGTGGTAGCTGCGATCTGGCCGCATCAAATTGACAACGGTCAACTTCCATGTTTTGCCCGTGTCGCATAGTCGCGCAGCAGGGCAGGGTCGGGGATCAGGAAATCTCGCCGGAGACGGCGCTCGATCAATCCAGCACTTTCGAGCTGAGTCACGGCCCGTGCGACGGCCTCGATCGACGTGCCGAGGTAGTCGGCAACATCCAAACGCTTCATCGGCATGCACAGCACGTTCGTCCGCTCATCGAAAAGCTCGACATGGCTGGCGCAGTCGGAAATGAACCTCGCGACGCGGCGCGGCACGTCAAGTTGCCCTAGACATAGTATGTGACGTTGCGCTTCGCGAAGCGAATGTGCCGTTCTTATTGCCATGTCGAGCGATATGCGGGCATCTGCACGTAGCAGTTCATTCATTGCCGCCACCGGCGTTCTAACCACGTCGAGGGTGGTAACTGCTTCGATCGTATTGATATAAGCGCCGTCCTCCGCGAGCCCGAATAGATCATTCGCCCACAGGAACGCCACGATCTGCCGTCGCCCGTCCGGCAAGAGTCGACTCGCTCGTGCGATTCCGGCTCTTATGATGAAGACGTTGTCGGCCTGGTCACCTTCTCGGTACGCCGGAGAGTCCGGTGAATACAGGCGGACCGTTCCAACGCGTAGCATCAACGCTTCTTCGCAAGCGGTGAGACCCGCTTTGTCGCCTGCAACCAGCGGGTTGGAATCGGGTTCGAAATTGTCTGGCATGTAAGGTTGCTGTCACTCGCGTCCGTTTCTGCCATGGTACCTGCTTACGCCGACGAGGTCTGCGCCTTTGTCCGGCCGATCGCCAAGCCAGTCGATCGAGCGGGGTCGACCACAGGCGCCGACGCGCGGGCGCTGCCGCCGTTCGAACGCCCGGGGCTGGACTCGGGACAAGCGCTTCGTGATTGACCGTCGTCAAGGAGAAGCATCTTCCGCTGCTCTACGAACCCGCAACCCGTCTGGAGTTCTAATGAGCCTCACTGACCCTGGTTCGCCCACGACGACAGCTCCTCGGGACGCTCGTTGGATGCCGCACTCCGCCGGTCAAGCGCGGCCGTCGGCCGGTCGCTGCGGGGGCGAACTTCGTGAGAGCGAATTTGGACTAGTTCGACAGGCGCTACGAACCTTCGAGGGCGGTAGCGCAGCCTCGCCGGCGACCCTTCGTCCTGCTCACCATGGATGACTGGGGGAACCGTGTTTGGCGGGGATCTGCCGATCGGTGTCTCCAGCCGCCTCGGGGCGGGGCTTCGTTCCTCCGCCTTGGCGGTCCTGCGCGCGCGTGGCGGGACACTAGGTCTTGAGGGCTGGCGGGGAGAGCCATGTGAGCCGAGCCGTTCTCAGTCTCAACGCTGGTTCGTCGAGCATCAAGTTTGGCTTATTCGAACTCGACGGCGACGGGGGCGCTTTCGCCACCGCGGCCGGCAAGATTGAGGGTATCGGTACGTCGCCCCACCTGGAAGCGCGCGACGCTTCTGGCGTGCTTCTGTCCGAGCAGCGTTGGGGCGGCGGTGCTGCCCTACCCCACGAGGCGTTTCTCGAGACGTTGCTCAACTGGGCTGAAGCTCATCTCGGATCGAAGGAGCTCGTGGGGGTCGGCCACCGTGTCGTTCACGGCGGGCTTCAGTTCACAGGACCAGCGGTGCTCAGCGACTCTGTCGTCGACGAGATCGAGGCTCTCACGCCGCTGGCCCCGCTCCACCAACCCCATAACCTGGCGGCCATTCGAGCCATCCGGAGCGTTCGCCCGCGCCTTCCGCAGGTTGCCTGCTTTGATACGGCGTTTCACCGCACCCAGCCGGCCGTCGCGATGCGTTTTGCGCTGCCTCGTGAACTCGGCAGGCAAGGCATACGCCGGTACGGTTTCCACGGCATCTCGTACGAGTATGTCAGTCGCACATTGCTCAAGGTAACGCCCGAGCTTGCCTCTGCGCGGGTGATCGTGGCGCATCTGGGGAACGGTGCCAGCTTGTGCGCGATGCGCGGAGGCCTGAGCGTCGACACGACCATGGGCTTCACCGCGCTCGACGGGCTCGTGATGGGCACGCGTTGCGGCAGCATCGATCCTGGCGTGCTCCTCTATCTCCTTCAGCAAAAGGGCCTCACCGCTGAGGATGTACAACGGTTGCTCTACGAGCAGTCCGGGCTGCTCGGCGTGTCGGGCCTGTCGAGCGACATGCGTGTGCTCCTGGACAGCGACGATCCTCGGGCGGATGAAGCCATCGAGTTGTTCGCCTACCGCGTGGCACGGGAGGCGGGCGCGCTCGCCGCGTCGCTTGGCGGCGTTGACGCCTTTGTCTTCACCGCCGGGATTGGCGAAGGCGCTGCTTCCGTGCGCGCCCTCATCGCCGAGCGGCTGGCTTGGCTGGGCGTGAAAATCGATGCCGCCGCGAATGCCGCCGGGGAAGGAGTGGTCAGCGCGCCAGACAGCGCCGTGCTGTTGCGCGTCATGCACACCGACGAGGAGCTGATGATCGCGCTGCATACGATCGAGCTGTTGCTCGCGGCCGCGGCATGAACCCACCCGTAAGCCCCAGTGTTCGGCGAAGTTGCCGGCTCGCAAATACGCCGGTCATTCTGCGCAAGCGGCAAGCCGCGCCGACCGAGCCGCACGCACAGGGCGCCGTCGCGCGCCAGCAATCAAGACGTGAAATAAACTTTGTTGAGAACTGGATACTACGATGAGCGAACCCGCGATGAACGAGTGTCTGTCGAACATTTCAGACGAGGAGGCGGCACTGATCCATCGCTACTGGTGTGCGGCCAATTACCTCTCTGTTGGGCAGATCTATCTTGTCGACAATCCGCTGCTGAAGGAGCCATTGCGGGCGGAACACGTGAAGTCGAGGTTGCTTGGGCATTGGGGCACCACGCCCGGGCTGAACTTCATCTATGCCCACCTAAATCGCGTGATCCGCGCGCGCGGTTCGGACGTGCTCTATGTCTGTGGACCAGGGCACGGTGGACCCGGAATGGTCGCGAACACGTGGTTGGAAGGGACCTATAGCGAGATCTACCCGCTTATTGGGCCGGACGAGGATGGCATGCGCCGTCTTTTCCGGCAATTTTCATTTCCCGGCGGCATCCCCAGCCATGCGGCGCCGGAAACACCTGGTTCAATCCATGAGGGGGGCGAGCTCGGCTATTCTCTGATCCACGCCTTTGGTGCGGCGCTCGACAATCCCGATTTGGTCGTCGCCTGCGTCGTTGGCGATGGCGAGGCGGAAACAGGACCTCTCGCCGCATCCTGGCACGGCAACAAGTTTCTCGACCCCGCCTACGATGGGGCCGTCCTGCCGATCGTGCACCTCAACGGCTTCAAGATCGCGAACCCCACCATCATGGGCCGCATGGCCGACGACGCGCTGCGGCAATTGTTCGAGGGGCTCGGGTACGAACCTTTCTTCGTTGCCGGACATCAGCCCGGGGCGATGCATCCGCTCATGGCGCAGACGCTGGACCGCTGCTTCGATAGAATCGCCGAAATCCAGCAGAGCGCCCGCAGCGGCAGCGTCAGCGGCATGCCGCGCTGGCCCATGATCGTGCTGAGGAGCCCGAAGGGCTGGACAGGGCCGAAGGAGGTGGATGGCAAGAAGGTCGAAGGCTTTTGGCGCGCCCATCAGGTACCGATCGCGGAAGCCCGCGAGAATGAGGAGCACCGTCAGCTCCTCGAGACCTGGATGCGCAGCTACTGTCCGGACCAGCTGTTCGACGAGGAGGGGCGACTGCTGCCCGAACTGCGAGCACTGGCGCCGGACGGTGACAAGCGCATGGGGGCAAGTCCTTATGCGAATGGCGGTCGCCTTCGCCGAGCACTCCATCGGCCGAGGTGGTCCGACTTCGCCATCGACGTCCCAGCTCCCGGCGGGGCCGTAGCCGAGGGTACCCGTGCGACCGGGCGCTATCTGGCGGAATTGCTTCGCCTGAACGAAGAGGCGCGGAATTTTCGCGTGGTGGGTCCGGACGAGACGAATTCCAATCGCCTGAACGCGGTGTTCGAAGCGACCGATCGAGCCTGGATGGAGCCGGTCGAACCCTATGACGAGAATCTCGCGCCCGGCGGCCGGGTGATGGAGGTGTTGTCCGAGCATCTCTGCCAGGGCTGGCTGGAGGGTTATACCCTCACCGGCCGGCACGGCCTGTTCAACTGCTATGAAGCGTTCGTCCACATCGTGGACTCGATGTTCAACCAGCATGCCAAGTGGCTGAAGGTTAGCCGGGAGCTGGATTGGAGGCAGCCGGTTCCGTCGTTCAATTACCTGCTCTCAAGCCACGTCTGGCGGCAAGATCATAACGGGTTCAGCCATCAGGATCCGGGTTTTCTCGATTTGGTCGTTAACAAGAAGTCGGACATCGTCAGGGTCTATCTGCCGCCGGACGCCAACACCCTGCTGCGGACGGTCGACCATTGCCTCGGCACCCACAATCGGATCAACGTCGTTGTCGCTGGCAAGCAGCCGGCGCCGCAATGGCTTACGCCCGAACAGGCCGAGCTGCATTGCGCCGCGGGCGTAGGCATTTGGGAGTGGGCGGGCACAGACCAGGACGGCGCAGCTCCAGACGTGGTGCTGGCGTGCGCGGGGGATGTTCCCACCCTAGAGACGCTCGCGGCCGTGGACCTCCTAAGAACACATGTGCCGGATCTGAAAATCCGGGTGGTCAACGTCGTCGATCTCATGACGTTGGAGTCGCGACAGGACCATCCACATGGATTGACCGACGCCGACTTCGACGCGATCTTCACCACGGACAGGCCGGTGGTATTCGCCTTCCATGGCTATCCTTACCTGATTCATCGGCTGACCTATAAGCGTCACAATCACGCAAACGTGCATGTTCGTGGTTTTCGGGAGGAGGGAACAACGACGACACCGTTCGACATGACGGTTCTCAACGGGATCGACAGGTTCCATCTCGCGATGGATGTGATCGACCGCGTGCCCGGTCTGTCGCAGACTGCCAGTCACGCGAAGCAAGCTTTTCGAGATAAGCTGATCGCCCACAAGCTCTACGTCCGCGAGCATGGCGAGGACATGCCCGAAATACGAGATTGGAGTTGGCCGCATGCAACGGCTGCGCAGAATGGCGATTGACTTGTTCGCCCGACGACCGACGGACTGGCTAGGTGCGCAGAAAAGGTGAAGCGGGCGACGCACTTGGCGCACTGATCGGCAAGCGGTCGGCGCCGACCTCGAGAGCGCGGCCGTTCAACGCGGGTCGCCGGACCAACGGGCGCCGCTGAGGAGACTACCAGAGCGTGTCCATGCTCGACGGAGCCTTTCGCTCGCGCCATCGATCCGGGGAGAGTTGCTCGATGTCGGTCATTATGCGACCATATCGTCCCGACCGCTCAGGTAAGTTGGGAACGGCCGATCAGCACCATGTACCGCCTCTCGCAGACCCTCGCGCGCGAGCGCATGTTTTACGCCTCGCCGATGATCGCCGCGCCGAGCGTGATGTTGATCGACATGCCGATCCGAAACCGCGGGGAGGGGCTGGCACTCGGCCGCTACTATGCGATTACCCTGGAGACCGACGAGGAACGCGCCGAGCTGGACCGCTTTCTCGATGAGCCATGCTCGGCCGCGGTTGCGCCTGACCTCCTCGATAGACGCCCGTCGGCATTGCTCTCCGACAACGTCCTGATCTCCCGCTACGAGCCGCCGGAAGGGGGGTGGCCTTGGGTACTCGTCTGCCGCTGGCCGGAGCCATACTCACGCGCTGCCAGGGACACGCCCGGCTGCGACATGGCGCGGGGCTGCTACACGATGGAGGTGTTCGAGAATCCCAACGACGTGCAGGAACATAGCATTGCGCTCCTGGAGCAGCTCGGCGCGCATGGGGAGTTGTTGATAAGGATGCTCACCCCGGCATCGCTAAGCCATCCCGGGACTGCCTGACCGGAGTTGATAGGAAAGGCGCGCAGGCGGAACCAGGTGCCGCTCACTCGACACGCGGTTCCGCCCCTCGCTCTTAGCGGCGTAGAGAAGGCTGTCCGCGGCGGCGATCGTCGCCTCGAGGGTACGGCCGCGTCGCGAGACCACGCCGCAGAGAACGTCACCTCGCCAAGCGGCCTATCATCCTCCCGAAGCCGGAACCGCTTCGCCGCGAGCGCCACACGAGCGCGATCGATGAGATCGATGGCCATCGCCAGCTCGCCTCGCTCGCTGATGAGCTTTCTCGATAAAGCCAAACTACGACCACTGGAAGCGGCACCTCTGGTCACAGAAACCCTGTCCCAGCGTGATCTTTGAAACGCTCGGCGGAGCCCACGTACTCAGAGAGGATCTGAACCGTCTTGTGCCGGCTGACCTCCTGCATCTTGAAGATGGTGGCACCGCGCGCGGCGCTCTCGGTCAGGAAGCCGGCCCGCAAGGAGTGACCAGCAAATTGCCGCTCGTCGAGCCCTGCCTTGCGCGCCGCGGCCTGGACCAGGCGCGCGACTGCCCGATCGCTCATCCCGTCGTCGGTCAGCTCATCGCTCCGGGTCAGCCGTCGGAACAATGGCCCACTATCATGCCCCGCCGCCGCCATCCACGCGAGAAGATGGGCCTTGGGCCGCAACCGCGACCCTTCGAGCACCGCCACCTCCGCGCCTTCCTGACCCTGGTCGGTCTTCGATCGCCCGATGATGACCCGCAGACCCTCGGGCACGAGCTCGATGTCGTCGACGGTGAGCGCGACTTGTTCGGAGCGCCGCAACGCTGCGGCCATCCCGGTCGCGAGCACCGCCCGATCGCGCAGCGCGCGCAGGCCATCGCCGGGGAAGGCGGCGAGCATCGCCTCGAGGATGCCGGCATCGGCCGCGCGCTTGCGCGTCTTCTTGCCGCCCCGGCTGTTGCGGACCCCCGCCATGGTCTCGCGCAGCCTCCCAGCACAGGGCTGCGCGGTGGGCGCCACGAGGTTCTCGGCACGATGATAGTGCCCGATCGCCGCCACCCGGCGCTCGATCGTCGCCGGTGAGCGCCCGCGATCGGCCTCCCAGGCGACGAAGCGCCGCACCAACTCGGCCGACGCCGGCAGCGGACGTTCACCGCGCTCCGCGCACCAGGTCGTAAAGATCATCCAATCCGCGGCGTGTGCCCGGTGGGTGTTGTCGGCGCGAGCGGCGCGCGCATAGGCATCGGCGCGCTCGGTCTCGAGGTCGACAATCCCGGGCAGCGTCGGCGTTGGTCGCAGCGCCAGATCGGTCGCGACTGGCACCAGTCCGGCTGGCTCGACGACGACGAGCGCACGCGAAGTTGGCAGCGGTTCGGGGTCGGTCGGGTCTTGCACGAGGCGGGCCAGTTCGGAAACGAGTTGCCGGTTTTCGGAAACTTCTTTCCGGGAATCTTGTAGGTTTTCCTGAAATGGTGGACGGCATCTGCCCGGCGGCACGCTCTCGAAATAGCGGACTTGCATCTAAATTGGTGGACGTCAGGGTCTTCGCCTTACGCTCGACCTTCTCGGCATCAGTGGGCGCTTATGGGATCAGATGTAGTGCCGGAACGGCAGCGGCGGTGCGGTAACGGTATGTGGCGACGCCATCAGGATCTCACCCACCCGATCGGCGAACTTGAGCGTTACGGGCAGGGCGCTCGCGAAATCGCAGGCGTTGTAGTTGACCTTGGTGAGCGCAAGGATGTCACCGAGCACCTCTACGATGTCCCCTTCGCCATGCGTCACGTCGACGGTGAGCGGCTTGGGTGTCTCGAACCCTTGATAACCTGCCAGCCGGGGTACGAACCCCCGCGCCCAAAGGTAACCTGACCAGTCACCCACGGTAAGGGCCGTGCCGCGCAGGACCGGTGTCGACGCGGAGGGGCGGAACAGCCGAACATCATCGAGCTGCTTGATCCTGACTCCTACCAGCTGTGTTTCAGTGGGCACCGCGCTGCAAAAGCCGTCCCACTCATCGTCGGAAAAGCGGTGACGCCCATGGATGAACAGCTGGTTCGGTGGCTTGCCGTGCTTGAGTTTATAGCCGTCGACTACCGAGGTCATCAAATTCGCCGCCGCGCTTCGCGACAGGTGATATTCCTTGCGCTCGTCGGAATACCAGGGGCCAAGGGCGCCGCGAAAGACGAGGCCGTCGCCTGAGTTGAGGAACATCTGCGCGGCGCAACAGGCCTCGCCCGTAGCCGCAGGCGTGTCGTCGTTCTTAAACACCAGTCCGACGTAGCAAACGCCAGGGCGGACTTGGGCCAGCGCCCACGGCTTGGCGTCCATCTTGAAGTAGAGCGTGGTGCAGAAGTTCCAGGCAACAGTTGCCTCGTCCTGGAGGCCGCGCCGGCGGTCGTTGGCAATGTTGAGGTTGCGGTCAACCAACGTGCTTTCGAGGATTAGCTGGAGGACGACGCCGTCCTGCAGCAACTCGGCTTTCAACTGATGGTGAAAATTGCTCGAGAACAGGTAGGTTTCGGCATCCCGCACTGTGTCGGGGAACAGGTCGCCGCCCATCTGAAAGAAGCGTTTGGCGTCCTTGAAGCTCGTGATGTCGGAGGGGGTGCGCTCGTTCCTGGGCGGTGGTGCGACCTGGGGGCGTCCATAGCGGTAGACGACGTCCGGAACGACAACGAGCCAGACGTCAGGACGGCGCTCCTCGGCGCGGATGTGCGAGCGGATCGCGTCGGCGAACAGCAGCACCGTGGAACGAACCGCGTCGGCGCGATTGTTCTTCTTGATGCAATGATCGATGTCGCCGCTCTTGACCGCCAGCTCGACCATGCCGCGGGTCGGCAGCGCGATGCCGAAGCAGGCCTCGAAGCCTGGCCATGCGGGTGCCCATAGGACGGACTTCCCCTTCGTATCGACTTTGCCGGGGCTATGCAGGCTGATCCGCTCTAACCAGCGGCGGGATAGGCCGACGCCGCTCTCCGTCCCGATGACGCCCAAGCGTACCTGCGAGCGGCCGTCTGGACCTTCGAGCGGCCCGAAGAGGAAGAGGCCATCTTTTGGCGCTTCCATCTGCTGCCCGTGACCGAACTCGAGCAAAGGCTCGGCGATGCGGTGCGTGAGGATGCTCATGCGTCGGCCTCCTCCGGTATCTCATCCCGATCAAACGCCGTTTCGAAGTCCTCTGACAGAGTTATCTGGCCTCCCTCGTCTTCCTCGGCTCGGCGGTCTTCTTCCGCGGCGAAGCTGACCGGAAAGTCGAAGCTCATCGGTAAGCTAGCGACGGTGAGGCGCTCACCGGACGCGGCAATGTCTAGTGCCGCTTCACCTTCGGCAAGCCAGCCCATCGCGGCGAGTAGCATATCGCGCCACTTGTCATTGAACCAGGACCGCGTGAGGCGCAATCGAATGCGCTGCAGCTGTTCACCCGGGAGCGGGGTTCGGCCGTCGGTCGTCACCGCAACATTGGCATGGACCCGGAAGAGAGCATCCGGCCAGAGCTTGGGTTGAGCGACAAGGCACAGATGCCAGCGCCGATCTTTGAACTTGCCGCTCAGGACCCGGTCGATCCGATGTCCGTCGCTCAGCGTCAGCTTCACCCTTCCGTCAATGAGACCGTCGGGGAAGAAGCGGCCGCGGGCGCCCGAAGCGAAATCGACAGGAAGTAGCCCAAGACGATGCATGGCCAGGTCCCAATGCTGGCGCATAAGGTTGACGGCGATCCGCCGTGCATTGGAACGCTCACCGAAGTGGCGGCTATATGTACCGTCGATTACGCCGTTGAAGGGCAGGCTGGCGCGCGCCTTCAACGGCGGAGCGCTATTGTCGAGATGCTCGATCGCATCGGGTCCGCAGAAGGTGATAGCGCCTCCCTCGTGAAGGACGTGCGGAACCTTGGTGAACTGGCTCCACGCTTCCAGCTGCGCAGTCGTTCCCTTCGCCTCCAGGATCCAGACGTCAGGCCTCGCCCGAAGTTCGAACCAGTTGCTGTAAAGCGTCTCGGGATTTGGAGTGACCAGCTTTCGCCCGTCCTCTTGGGCAGCGACGATCATTGCAAGCTGCTCGGCGTCCGGATGCTCGACTTTCGGCACACGTGAGGTGTCGAGCGTCTCGAACAGGGGCTGAAGGCAGGCCGCCCAGTTAGGGAACGCATTATGTGCGTTCTGGCGGAGGATCTCTGCTGGGAAATCGCCGAAATCCACATCGGCGATCCGGATTGGAATCATGAACTCCGCATCGCTGAGCTTGCGACGCATGACGTCGCCGAGGGCGAGTTCCTTCTTTACGCCTTGCTTGCCGATGTGCTCGGACACGACAACGATCTGCTTGATCGCCTCGTGCCGCAGCACGTGCTCGATCTTGTCCCAGAAATCGTCACCACCCCTAAGCGCGCGAACGTCGACCCAGACCTTGTATCCGGCAGTGGTTAGGCGACCGGCAAGCCACCGGGCGAAGCGATTGTCCTCAGGGTTGGCGTGCGTGATCAGAATGGTGTCGCGCATCGATGTCGGAGCGGTAGTCATGGGAGTCTCCGCCTGCAGAGTGCCGTACCTAAAAGCACGAATGTGCGACTACTCTGCCGGAGGGCGCACGTTGGTGATGGTGATGCCTACATCGGCGCTCGCTAGTGGTCCGTCCGTCGTGAGCATCTCGGCTTGCAGGTCGATCGCCAAGGCAAGGCATGCCCGGTCGCCGAGGGACAGACCGAGCGCCTTCGTCGCTGGCCGGAGGTCGCCTACTATGAGTGCCTGAGCAGGAGTGAGCGGCCGAACGTCGAGGTGCAGCCCGCCAAGCGCCACACGCACCTCGTCGAGCGGCAATCCTCGGTCCCGAAGCTTGGAGACGACCTCGGCAAGGTTGACCGTTCCGATGATGCTGCGCGTCAGGACATCGACTACCCGATCCGCCCCGGGCTCGTCGTTCAAAAGGCAGAGCAGGGCGGAAGCGTCGAGTACGACCTTGCTACTCACGCTCCGCCTCGCGCCGGCGTTCCGCGATCAGCTCGGCAGCCAAGCCGACGCCTTCAGGCACATACTTGCGCAGGATCGCGCGAGCCCGTTCGAGTGCTCTCGGTACGGAACGTACCCGCAACTCGCCATCGTCCACATCGACGAGAACGGTGTCACCCGTGGTGATCCCGAGCTCACGGCGCATCGCTGCCGGGATCACGAGCTTACCACCATCTACGATCTTGACCCTCTGTGCTTCCATCTGCACCAAACCCACTTTGGTAACCCAATCACCAGACCATACCCGATCTCGCCGCCGACGGATAGCGCGAAGGAGGGCGCTTCGATGCGTTTTGTGATCGATCATCGTTCATGTCCGCGCCCGGTAGCTACTTAGGCCTGGCTTGCTGAGCTAGGCTCGACAGGATCGGCACTTGCTATTCCGAGCCGGTTGCCGCAGCAGTGGCTCACAAGGGTATACCTGAAGGAGCCACGCGGCAATGAACGTCATCAGGGAAGGGCGGGAAGTGACGGTCGCGCGTGTCTACCTGCGCGTCAGCACCGACGAACAGGACCTCGCAAGGCAGGAGGCCATCGTCACAGGCGCACGAGCAACCGGCTACTATGTTGCCTCGGTCTATCGCGAGAAGGCGTCCGGCGCACGGCCGGACCGGCCTGAGCTGCTGCGCATGGTGGCCGACCTGCAACCGGGTGAGGTGGTCGTGGCGGAGAAGATCGACCGGATCAGCCGCCTCCCGCTCGCCGAAGCCGAACTGCTCGTGGCGACGATCCGGGCCAAGGGCGCGCGCCTGGCAGTCCCGGGCATCGTCGACCTGTCCGATCTCGTAACCGACAGCGGCGGAGTAGCGCGCATCGTGCTGGAGGCGGTGCAGGACATGCTGCTGCGAGTTGCGCTGCAGACGGCCCGGGACGATTATGAAACCCGGCGCGAGCGTCAACGCGAGGGTATAGAGATCGCCAAGCGGGCCGGGCGATATAACGGCCGCAAGCCGGATCTCGTGTTGCACCGGCGCATCATCGTGTGTAGGGCGGTGACAAACCCGGCCACGGGAGCGCCGGCATAGGTGCCGGTGCGGCGGAGAGAAATCCTGCCAGTGGTAAGCTGCTCCATTTGGGGCGGCGAGGATGTTTGCCTTGGAGAGCTACGCGGCCGTTCGGCGTTTCGTGTTCGTGGAAGGTCATAGTCGCCGGGAAGCGGCGAAGGTGTTCGGTCTGAGCCGGGACACGGTGGCGAAGATGTGCGCGTTCTCGCTGCCACCAGGCTACCGGCGCGCGAAGCCGCCGGAGAAGCCGAAGCTGGGGCCGCTGTTGCCGGTCATCGACGCCATGCTGCGCGAGGACCGCCTGTCGCCGGCCAGGCAGCAGCACACCGCCAAACGGATCTTCGAGCGGCTGCGCGACGAGCATGGCTATGGCGGCGGCTACACGGTGGTGAAGGACTATGTGCGGCTAAGTCGGGCCCGCAGCCGGGAGACGTTCGTGCCGCTGGCGCACCCGCCGGGCCATGCCCAGGTCGACTTCGGCGAGGCGTGGGCCGAGATCGGCGGCGTGCGGCAGAAGGTTCATTATTTCTGCATGGACCTACCGCATTCCGATGCGTGTTTCGTGAAGGCCTATCCGCGCGAGACGACCGAGGCGTTCCTGGACGGCCATGTTTCGGCCTTCGCCTTCTTCGGCGGCGTGCCGCTGTCCATTCTCTACGACAATCTGAAGATTGCGGTGGCGAGGATCTGCGGCGACGGCAAGCGCGAGCGCACGCGGGCCTTCACCGAGCTGGTCAGCCACTACCTGTTTGCCGACCGGTTTGGCCGGCCCGGCAAGGGCAACGACAAGGGGAAGGTCGAGGCGCTGGTAAAGCACGCCCGCGCGATGTTCATGGTGCCCATTCCCGTGGCGGCCAGCTTCGACGAGTTGAACGAGCGCCTGGCGAAGGACTGCCTGGCCCGACAGAACGGGCATGCCGGACGCCATGCCGACACCATCGCCGAGCGGCTTGCCGCCGACCGGCAGGTCTTCCGGGCCTTGCCGGCGGTGCCGCTGGAGCCGTGCGAGAAGCGGTCGGCGCGCGTGTCGTCGACCGCGCTGGTGCGCTACCGGACCAACGACTATTCGGTGCCGACCGCCTACGGCTTCCGCGACGTCCTGGTGAAGGGGTTCGTCGACGAGGTCGTCATCAGCATCGCCGGCGAGGAGATCGCCCGCCATCCGCGCAGCTATGGCGAGGGCGCCTTCGTCGCCAACCCGCTGCACTATCTCGCGCTCATCGAGCAGAAGCCCGGCGCGCTCGACCAGGCGGCCGCCTTGCAGGGCTGGGATCTGCCCGAGATCTTCCAGCATCTGCGCCACCTTTTGGAAGCCCGTATGGGCAACAAGGGGAAGCGGGAGTTCATCCAGGTGCTGCGGCTGCTCGAAGCCCTGCCGCTCGCCGTCGTCACCGACGCGGTGACACAGGCCGTGCAGCTCGGCGCCATCGGCTTCGACGCGGTGAAGCTCATCGCGCTGGCGCGTATCGAACGGCGACCGCCCCGTCTCGATCTGGCCGCCTATCCGCACCTGCCCCGGACGGACGTGAAGACGACCCGGGCGGCGGACTATGGAGTGCTGGCGGCATGACAAGCGACAAGATGCCGACCGGCACGACCGGCGGGACACCCCAGGTGCTGCTCGCCCACCACCTCAAGCAGCTCAAGCTGCCGACCGTGCTGCGCGAATATGAGAAGGTCGCGCGCGAATGCGCCCGCGACGGTATCGACCACCCGCGCTACCTGCTGCGTCTCATCGAGCTTGAGCTCATCGACCGGGAGCGGCGCACGGTCGAGCGGCGGATCCGCGCCGCCCGCTTCCCGGCGGTGAAGAGTCTCGACACCTTCGACTTCACCGCCATCCCCAGCCTCAACAAGATGCTGGTGCTCGAACTCGCCCGCTCGGAATATATCCTGCGCCGGGAGAACGTCATCGCGCTGGGTAACAGCGGCACGGGCAAGACGCACGTCGCCCTCGCGCTCGGCCTGGCGGCTTGCCAGAAGGGTTTCACCGTCGCCTTCACGACCGCGGCCTCGCTGGTCAACCAGCTGATGGAGGCGAGCGACGAGCGGCGTCTGCTCAAACTCCAGCGGGAACTGGCGGCCGTGAAGCTGCTCATCGTCGACGAGCTCGGCTATGTGCCGCTGTCGGCGACCGGCGCAGAACTGCTCTTCGAGGTGCTGTCGCAGCGATACGAGCGCGGCTCGACCATCATCACGTCGAACCTGCCGTTCGAGGACTGGACCCAAGTGCTCGCCTCGGAGCGGCTCACCGGCGCGCTGCTCGACCGCCTCACGCACCACGTCTCCATCCTCACCATGAATGGCGACAGCTACCGCCTCAAACAGTCCGCCGGCCGGCGCTCCGCCAGAAAGGCGGAGCAAAACCAGGCCACTGTGTCGGCCGACCCGAACACCGGAGAGATCCCGCCGACATAGCCGGGAGAAAACGGTCGCGACGACATGGAAAGGGCCCCGATCGGGGCCCTTTCCATGTCGTCATCACGCCTCGACCGCTGGCCTACTTTTACACCGCCACCGTGGCCGGATTTTGCTCCGCCGTTGACATCGGTGCCATTATCACCACAACCGGCGCGTGGCTTACAGCGATCCTGCCGCTGCTGATCGTGACGGCGCTTACTTTGATTGCCGGCAAGCTCTTCGACCGCGCCAGGGCTGCATCGCATAGGCCGCCGTTTTTTGATCCTCTGACATTGTTTATGGCTCGGGTGGGGTGCGGGACCATTGTCATCCTCATTCTGGTCGCCGCTGGCCATGTTGCAGGTACGATCCGAGCGAAAGACCGCATAGGTAACATCACCCGAGGGGAGGTGTGGATTTACCATCTCGAAGGAAAGCAGGTGTCAGGTATCACGCTGGGGCAATCCAACGACATGACATGGGTTCTCACCAAAGAGGGTGTGCGGCCCCTCAAAACGGCAGAGATCCAGCTTATAGATGGCGCTCTATTCAACAGGGTTGCTACAGAACGCTAACGTCTAGGATCAGCGTGAAGCCGGGTGCGACCCTGCAAGCACCGCTCCTTTCGCTCTCTGCGCCGACCAAGCCGCCGTACCGCCGTCTCGGCCCTATTGGGTGACGATCCTCGCGTGAAAGGTGTGCCACGTGGCACACCTGATCGAAGCGCCTAGGGCGCGGCGTAAGCCCGTTCGCGCCGCTGCCCTCCCCCGGAGGCCATCCAGCGCCGGGGAACACCAAGGGCGGCTGCCCTTTCGTTCCCGAACGACAATCGACCGCCCGTGTAATCCGCCAAGCGTGGCACTCGACGCCCTGCAGGGCGTCGGCCACGCTAGGGCGGCTCGCCCGCGCCAGCGGTAGATTCTCGCCCTCCCTCCCCATCCCGTTCCTCGCCGGAAAGGCAGAGCCGGTTGCTGTTGCGACCGGCTTTCAGCCTCAGAGGAAAGGAAGACAATCATGGGACGGATCACCGACAACCGGGCCGACATCTATCAGGAAATCACCGATCAGATGATCGCCATGATCGAGGCGGGCACCCGGCCTTGGTCGAAATCGTGGAACGGCAGCACCGCACCCACCATCCCGCTGCGCTCGACGGGGGTTCCCTATCGCGGCATCAACGTCCTGACCCTTTGGGTTGCCGCCATGACGAAGGGCTATGCTTCCCCGCATTGGCTGACCTTCAAGCAGGCGCTCGCGCTCGGCGGCTGCGTCCGCAAGGGCGAGAAGGGCTCAACCGTCGTCTATGCCAACAAGATCGAGGTGAACGCCGACAGCAAGGCACAGGAGGGCGCAGAGCGAGGCGAGGATGGCAAGCGTCAGGTGGCGTTCCTCAAGCGCTACACCGTCTTCAATGCCGAGCAGATCGACGGCATCGAGGCGAAATATCCTGCCCCCTTGCCCGTCATCACCGCGACCAATCCCGACCAGCGCGACGCCGAACTGGACACGCTCTTTGCCCGCGTGCCCGTCACCCTCAAGCACTTCGGTTCCCAGCCCTATTATCAGCCGAGCGGCGATCATGTCGTCATGCCGCAGTTTGCCGACTTCCACACCAGCGACGACTATTATTCGACCCTAGCGCACGAGCTTTGCCATGCGACGGGGCACGTTGACCGCCTTGCCCGCCCCTCCCTCATTTCCACGAAGCGCGAGGACTATGCTCGCGAGGAACTGGTCGCCTTATCTGGACAGTCTGCGCCGTCCGCAACATTGCAGTAAGGTCGGCGATGGACGCCCACGGTAGGCAGTTATCAGGCTGGCCGTAGCGCTGACCCAAGAGCTGGCGGAGGCCAGCCTGATAGCTGCCGGGCCATAGGGCGCAACGGTGCGAGGTCAGTTTCCGGGTGGGGGGTCCGGGGGGAGGGTTTCGCGCCGGTGTCGATCATTGCTGTTTGCGAGCGGCGCGAGGCCAGGGGCCTAGATGCGCATGTGCCGCTGATCCTGCGTGGCGATGCGCTCTATCATCCCGATCTGGATCGCTTCTTTCTCGACCTGCCGCTGTCGGGGGTCCGTTCGCGGCACTCGCTTCGCGCCTACGCCTATGATGTCGCGGTCTGGCTTCGCTTTCTCGATGCCTGCGGCAAGACCGTGTGGGCTGCGACCCGCGACGATGTCGGCGCCTATCATCGTGAGCGACGCCGCGACGAGGCCGATCACCGGATCACGGCGGCAAGCTGGAACCGGGCCGTCGCCAGCCTCGATCGCCTCTACCGCTGGGGCGAGCAGCAAGGGCTGATCGCCGACGCGCCGTTCAGCCGCCGCGCCGTTTGGCGACCGGCGCAGGGTGGCCGTCGCGGCATGATCGCGGCGCGCAACGACGCCTATGAGCGCGTCGCCAGGCGGTCGGACGTCCGGTTCGTCACGATGGACGATTACCGCATTTTCCGCGAGCTCGGCCTGCGCGGGCTCACCCCTGACGGCACGGAGCGCCCCGGCGCTCGCGATCGCAACGGGCTGCGCAACGCGCTATTCGCCGATCTTCTCGTCACCACCGGCCTGCGCCTCGAAGAGGCGTCGGGCCTGCTCACTGCCGAGCTCGCGGCGATCGACCGCGAGGACGGTGACGTCCAACAACTTTGGTTGCCCCTTCCGCCGCCGCTCACCAAGGGCGACCGCGGACGCAGCGTTCTGGTCCCACGCCGGCTGCTTCGTCAGATCGCCGCCTATGTCGCGGTCGAGCGCGCCGCGGGCGTGGCCAAGTTCGCCGCGCGCGACGGTGCGGCCAGCTTCGACCGACCGATCCCTGTCACCCGCGCCGGTCTCGACCGCATGCGCGATATCTGCACCCCGGAGGAACGATGCCGCCTGATCCTGTGCGACGAGGATGGAACGCCCCGCGAGCCGGCCGCGCTATGGCTGACCGAGGTCGGCCAGCCTGTCCGCCCCAACTCGTGGGAGGTGATCTTCACCCGCGCCTGCAAGCGGTGCGCACAGAACGGCTTCCCGCTGTCGATCAGCCCGCACCAGCTTCGCCACGCCTTCGCAGTCCATATGCTCGCCTTGCTGATCCAGCAGCGGCTGCGCGAAGCGGCATTGCCGGTGGGGCCGGTGGAGAGCTATCGGCTGATCCTGGGCGACCCGCTGCAACAGGTGCAACGCCTGCTTGGCCACGCCAGCCTCACCACCACCTATATCTACCTCGACCATATCGCGACCCGCGCCGATACGGTGGACGCGGCCGTCGAGGGGCTGCTGGCGTTACTGCCGGGGCCGCAAGGCGTATGAGCGGGCGTCCCCGCAAGGGCCGGCCTGTCGCCTTTGCGCCGATCACGCCGGAGCGATCGCAGCCCGATCCTGTGCTCGGCCTCAAGTTCACCATCGAGGCGCGGCATGGCGGAACGGTCCTAGTCGATATGACCGGGCTCGATCCTCGCCCACCCGCCATCGCTTTCGCCGGTGCGCTGCGTCGATCGGCGGCGCTCGGCGGCCCCATCGGTGCGGCCAGCGTCATCAAGCAGTATGTTCAGGTCTATCGCCACTTCTTCGCCTGGCTTGGCGATGATGCGCCGGAGGTGACCGGCGTCAACGACCTGCGCGCAGTCCATATCGATGGCTTTGCGTCCGCGCTCGAACGGCGTGGGATGGGCGCGATCCACCGGCACATAACGGTCGGCAAGGTCATCAACACGCTGCGCGCGATCGAGGCAGACCGGCCCGATCGGATCGCGCCCGACCTGCATGAGCGGCTGCGCTACACGCTGGCCACTTCGGCGGGCCGCTCGACCCCGCGCGATGCCTATAGCCCCTTCGTCGCCCGCGCGCTGCGCGACGCCGCGAGGGCCGATATCGAAGCGATGCTTCGCCGCCTCGGCGCCGACGACCGCACTGATGAGGGCGACCCTGTCGTCGCCAGGGCGCGCGCCGATGTCGAAGCGATCATCGCGCGGCAGGGCTTTATCGTCGCAGACCAGCCCGCGCTGAAGCGCCTCTATTTCATGCGCATGCGGCGCGGATTGCCGATCAGCACGCTCATCGACGACCTGCATGGCCGCCATCATCTGCTCGCGCGCGATCTGCCGGCGCTGCTCGTGCTGCTCACGCTCGATACCGGCCTCGAGCCGGAGTGCCTGAAGACGCTGACCGTGGATTGTCTCACCAACCCGCATGCCGGCACGGTGGAGCTACGCTATCTGAAGCGCCGCGCCCGCGGTGCCGAGCACAAGAGCATGCGGGTCCGCGATGGTGGTAGCGGCACACCCGGCGGCCTCATGCGTCGCCTGATCGACGTCACCGCCGTCGCACGCGAGCATCTGACCGACGATTGCCTCTGGCTCTATCACAACGTTGGCGGCCTTCGCGCCGGCATCGTCGATCCCAAGTTCCAACTCGCCGCCTGGGCTCGTCGCCATGGTATCGCCGGCGATGATGGGAAGCCGCTCCATCTGCTGCTTTCCCGGCTGCGCAAGACCCACAAGGCGCTATGGTACACCAAGACCGAGGGGCATATGGCCCGCTTCGCGGTCGGTCACACCCGCGAGGTCGCGGCGCGCCACTATGCCGATCTGCCGTCGCTCCGGCCGTTGCACGAGGCGGCCGTCGCCGATGCCTTCCGCGCAGCGGTCGCTGCGGCGATGCCGACCGTGCTTCCACCCACCGCCGAGCAGGCGCTGCGCGAAGCGCCCGAACAGGTCGCGTCGCTGATGTCGGCTGATACGGTGGGTCCGGTGCTCGACGGCGAACAGGATGTCTGGCTCGCCGCCTGCGCGGGCTTCCATAGCAGTCCTTTCGCCGAGCCCGGTTCGCCCTGCGCGCAGCCCTTCTGGGGCTGCCTCGATTGTCCCAACGCCGTCATCACCGCGCGCAAGCTCCCCGCGATCCTCGCCTTTCTCGCGTTCGTCGAAGAGCAGCGATGCAGCCTGCCGGCGAGCGACTGGGCCGCCAAGTTCGGCCGCGTCCACACCCGGATCACGGTCCAGGTCCTGCCGGTCTTCTCCGATGCCGTTATCGCCGAAGCGCGCCGGCAGATGGGGAGCGAACGGCTCTATCTGCCGCCGGAGGCACGCGCATGACCACGCCCGTCCATGCCCTCGTGCCCGCGTTCGACGATCGCCCTGTGCTGGCGAGCGCGCCGCTCAAGGCGGGCCATGCCCGCGAGGAGCTGTCGCACGTCGGCGACCCGACCTGGGATCTCGGTCCCGCCGTCTTCCGCGAGAACGCTCGGCGCTGCCACGTCACCGTGCATTTCGACGTGCTCGAACATGCCGATGTGCAGGCGGCAATGCGCGCCTATCTCTACGCCCGCCTCAACGTCGGTCTTCCCGGCTACCACCCGAAGCTGCCGCCCGCCAGCATCCGACAGGCATTCAACCGGGCTCGCCGGTTCTTCGCCTTCGCGCGCGAGCGGCTTGGGCGGCTCGACCTGGGCCGCATCGATCAGGCGCTGATCGACGCTTATGCGCGCCACCTGCGGGATGATTCAGCGCGGCGCCCCGTCATCGTCGGCCAGCTCTTGCAGGTGGTCACCGATCTCTACCATCTCCGGGATCACCTGCCTGGAGGCGGTCTCGGGTTCGAGCCGTGGGCCGGGCAAGCGGCTGCGCGCGTCGCCGGATATCGGCATGTGCGCGAGAACCGCACCCCACGCATGCCGGAGGAGATTGTCACGCCGCTGCTCGCCTGGTCGCTGCGCTATGTCACGACCTTCGCGACCGATATTCTGGCGGCTCGGGTCGCGCTCGATCGGCTCGAGGCAGTCCGCGCTCGGCTGCTCGCCGCCGAACGCGGACTGCCTGATGCAGAGCGCCGCCTGCGGCAGCGCGCGCGCCTCGAGCGCTATCTCGCGCGCCGAGCCCGGCAAGGACGCGGCGTGCCCATCTGGACGACGGCACACAACGGCGCCACGCGCATCGATCCCCTCACCGGGGATGCAACCCCGCCGATCAACGCCCATCTCCTCCATTTGCATGCCGGCATCGATGCCGTCGCCGAGCCGGCCATGCATCTCATGCTCACTACCGGCGCACCGGATGTCATTCGCGAAGCGGTTGCATCGCTTGGTACCGAGGTCGGCGGCATGGACACGCCGATCTCGATCGCTCCCGAGAGCGGTCGGCCATGGCGTGCCCGCTTCGACGTGAAGACCCTAGCGATCGAGGAGCGGATGCTGCAGGCCGCCGCCTATATCGTATGCGCCTATCTGACCGGCATGCGCGACTGCGAGGTCCAGGCGATGCGGCGCGGCTGCCTCTCGATCGCGCGCAGCGAAGACGGCCTGATCGAGCGGCAACGCGTCCGATCGACCCTCTACAAGCGCCGATCGAGCGCCGGTGAGTCGGCGAGCTGGGTGACGATCGAACCGGTGGCCGAGGCGATCACGGTGCTCGAACGGCTGTCGGAACACGCGGCACGGAAGACTGGAAGCGACACGCTCTGGCCGGTGCTTCGTCCCCGCGCTGTCACCAAGACGCATCTGTCGAGCGAGGTGGTCCGCCAGCTCAACGCCTTCCGCGACCACCTCAACACCGTCTTCGGCAGCCCCGATGCGCCGGTCATCCCACCCGGCCCCGATGGCAAGCCGTGGCGCATCACGACGCGGCAGTTCCGGCGCACCATCGCGTGGCACATCGCCAACCGTCCGTTCGGCACCATCGCCGGCATGATCCAGTACAAGCATGCCTCGGTCGCCGCTTTCGAGGGCTATGCCGGGACCAGTGGATCGGGGTTTCGCGCAGAGGTCGAGGCGCAGCGCCGGCTCGGTCAGATTGACGATCTGCTGGACTATTTCGACCGGCGGCAGGGCGGCGCATCACTCGGCGGACCGGCGGGACCACGCATCGCGCGGACCCTCGACGATGCCGCCGTTAAGCTCGGGCCACTGCCCGCCATGATCGCCGATCGGGCCCGCCTGCGCGTCATGCTCGCCAGCGTCGCGCGCACCTTCCACGTCGGTCTGCTCGCGGATTGCTTCTTCGATCCCGCGACCGCGCTCTGCCTCAAGCGCGTGACGACCCCCGATCCCAGGCAGCCGCTCACCGCTCTGTGCGAGCCGACCCGCTGCCCCAACGCCTGTATCACCGCCCGCCACAGGCCGGCGTGGGAGCGCGCGGCCGATGATGCCAGGGCGCATTTACGCGAACGGCGCATGTCCGATCTCCAGCGCCGCGCGCTTGAGGGCGAGCTTGACCGCCTGACCGCGGTGATTGCCGGGATCGACCCTCCCGCGCCGTAGACCACCCCGGCTGTTGGCGGAGTCCTGCGCCGGTCGGCGCACCCGCGCAACGGCTTCGCCGTCCTCCGCTTCGCTGCGGCCCTGACGGGTGCGCGAGCCCCCTGTGCCCGGCGCGAACGGGCCTCCGCCGCCGGGGATGGTCCCCGGCGCGAGAACGGAGAACAGATCATGTCAGCCTCACCACGCTCAGACGTCTACGCTCGCGTCACGCAAGCGATCGTCGCCGCGATCGAAGCCGGCACCGGCACCTGGCGCATGCCGTGGCATCATTCTGGCGCCGACGTCACCCGCCCGACCAACGTCGCCAGCGGCAAGCCCTATCGCGGCATAAATACGGTCTCGCTCTGGGCGGCCGCCTATGGCAGCGGCTATGCGAGCGGGGTCTGGGGCACCTATCGCCAGTGGCAGGCGCTCGGCGCGCAGGTCCGCAAGGGCGAGCACGCCAGCCTCGGCGTCCTCTGGAAGGAGTTTCGCGCGAAGGGCGATGACGCCGGCGACGATGACGACCACCGACGGCTTTTCGCCAAGGCATTCAGCCTGTTCAACGCCGATCAGGTCGATGGCTATGCGCCCGAACCGGGGCCGGTCCTGCCCGAGAGCGAACGCCTCGCCGCCGCCGAAGCCTTCATCGCCGCGCTCGGCATCGATACCGTCTACGGCTCGGCCAGTGCCTATTATCACATCGCCGAAGACCGCATCCACTTGCCGGATTTCAGCGCCTTCCACGACGCCCACGGCTTCTATGCCACCCACATTCACGAAGCGGCTCATGCCAGTGGCGCAGTCCATCGGCTCGACCGGGATTTCAGCGCCAAGTGGACCAGGCACGCGCTCGCGATGGAGGAAGCAACCGCCGAGCTGACCGCATCGTTCCTGCTTGCCGATCTCGGGATCGCGCACGAACCGCGACCCGATCATGCGGCCTACATCGCCTCCTGGCTGCAACTGCTCAAGGACGAGCCTCGGGCGATCTTCACCGCGGCGAGCAAGGCGCAGGCGGCAGCCGACTGGATGCACGCCCGACAGCCGTAATGCTCACGCGACCCGCACTTCGGCGCCAAGTGTGTCGAGCAGCGGACAGCCCGGATCCCGACCGGCATCGCAGGCGCGCACCGAGTCGGCCAGAACCCGTTCCATCCGCTTGAGGTCCGCGATCCGCGCGCGTACGTCCTTCAGGTGCGACGCCGCGAGCTCGCGCACCTCGGCGCAGGAGGCCTGACCGCCAACCGCGAGTCCGAGCAAGGCGCGTACCTCGTCCAGGGTAAAGCCCAGCTCCCTCGCGCGGCGCACGAAGCCCAGGCGAGCCACGTCCTCCCGGCCATAGCTGCGGTAGCGGCCCCGCCGCGGCGGAGCGGGCAGCAGCCCGATCCGCTCGTAATAGCGGATCGTCTCGATGTTGCATCCGGTGCGGCGTGAGAGTTCGCCGATCTGGATCGCGCCGGTTGCGGCCATCCCCAAAATACCTCTTGAGTCTGTAGTCGCTACAGATGTTAGGACAGCTCAATGCCCGCCACAAGGAGTCGCCCGTGACCCAGACGCCAAGCCCGCCTAAGGGGATCGGCACCGCCACGCTCACGCTGGCGGGGATCGCTGCGGCGTTCGGCGTCGCCGCCTGCTGTGCGCTGCCGATCCTCTTCGCATCCGCCGGGATCGGCGCAGCTTGGCTCGGCGGCGTGGCCATTGTCGCCGCGCCGTATCGCACGCCGCTTCTCCTCATTGGCGCATTGTGCCTGCTTGCCGGCGCGGCGCTGCTGTTGCGCCAGCAAGTTACGGCGGCGCGCTGTGGGCCGGGCGGCATATGCACGCCGCGCTGGATGCGTGTTCTCACGCTCATCGGATTGCTGCTCGGTGCGGCCCTGCTCTGGGCAGGCTATCGCTATGTCTGATGCCACCCCCGAGCTGCGCTCGACGCTGACCTGTCCCCACTGCGGTCACCGGGCGACGGAGACCATGCCGACCAATGCCTGCCAGTATTTCTACGACTGCCGGGGTTGCGGCGCGGTCCTCAAGCCCAAGCCGGGCGATTGCTGCGTCTATTGCTCCTACGGCGACGTGCCCTGTCCGCCGATCCAGGAGAGCGGCGGCAAGGCGTGCTGCGGCTGAGGAGGGCGGGCGATGGCGCGCGCATCATCCGCTGAAGCCGCCTTTGGATCGACGGTTACATTTCCCGGCGGTGCCGTTGTCCCGGACTGGAGCGCAGTCACAACACCCAGCGCCCGCGCAGCCCTGACGGCACTGTTCGCGGCGTTCATCGGTTCGAAGTGGCGCGGGATGGACGGCGTCGAGGAGCGGGTCCGGCGCGCCGTGCTTCAAGCCTATGCTGCCGATGGTCGCTCGCCGGTGCCGGCACAGATCGCCGCCGCATCGGGACTCCCCTCCGGCGAGGTCGGCTCGGCCCTGCAGCGGCTCGCCGGGCGCGATCTCGTGGTCCTCGACGGCGCGGGCCGGGTGACCGGCGCCTATCCGTTCACCGACGGCCCCAGCGAACATCAAGTCGAAGTCAGCGGAGTGACCATGAGCGCCATGTGCGCCATCGACGCGTTGGGGATCGGCGCCATGCTGGAGCGGGACTGCATGATCCGCTCGGCCTGCCGCCAGTGCCGGCGCACGCTCGCCATCCATACCCCCAGCCGCGGCCGCGAGCTGGAAGAGGTTGAGCCGGGCGCGATCGTCGTCTGGTCCGGCCGTCGCTATGCCAGTGGCTGCGCGGCATCGTCGCTCTGCACCTTGCAGGCCTTCTTCTGCGATGACGATCATCTGGCGGCCTGGTGCGCGAGCGGTCCGGTCGGAGCCGATGACGGCATTCGTCTGTGCCTGGCCGAAGCGCTCGAGGTTGGGCGCGCGATTTTTGCGCCGATGCGGATGGAGATGCGACCATGGCTTCCTACGACCTGATCGTCATCGGCAGTGGCACGGCAGCGCAGGTCGCGGTCGGCCGGGTCCGTGCCGCTGGATGGTCCGTCGCCGTCATCGATCACCGTCCGTTCGGCGGCACCTGTGCGCTGCGTGGCTGCGATCCCAAGAGGATGCTGGTCAGCGGCGAGGAAGCGATCGACGCGGCAAGGCGCATGGCCAGACATGGCGTCGACGGCACGCTGGCGATCGACTGGCCCGACCTGATGGCGTTCAAGCGGACCTTCACCGATCCGATCCCCGCCAAGCAGGCGCACCGCTACGCCGAGCTCGGTGTCGACGCATTACACGGTGTTGCTCGCTTTGCCGGCCCAGACACGATCGTGGTGGAAGGCCGGACATTGCGGGCCCGCCATATCCTGATCGCCAGCGGCGCGCGTCCAGTCCCGCTCGGCATTCCGGGCGAAGATCTGGTGAGCACAAGCGATGCGTTCCTGGAGCTTCAGGCCCTGCCGCGCCGGATCGTGCTGATCGGCGGCGGCTATGTCGCTGCGGAGTTCTCGCATCTGGCGGCCCGAGCGGGCGCAGAGGTCACCATCCTACAGCGGGCCGAGCGGCTCCTGCCGCACTTCGATCCCGACCTGGTGGGCTGGCTGACGCCCCGGTTCGAGGCGCTCGGCATCCGCGTCGAGACCGGTGCCACCGTTACCCGGGTCGAGCGCAGCGGGAGCGGTCTGCTGGTCCACGCCGAGCGCCAGGGCGAGCCTGATCTCAGCGTCGCCGCCGATCTCGTCGTTCATGCCGCCGGGCGCGGTCCTGACCTCAAGGCGCTCGACCTGTCCGCCGGCGAGGTGGCCGTGCAGAACGGGCGCCTGCAGCTCGACGCGCATCTGCGGAGCATTTCCAACCCGCGGGTCTATGCCGCCGGCGACGCTGCCGGAGTCGGGCCGCGGCTGACGCCGGTGTCCAGCCACGATGCCAAGGTAGTTGCCGCCAACCTCCTGGATGGCCCGACGCACCAGCCGGACTATCGCGGCGTGCCGAGCGTGGCCTTCACTCTGCCGCCGATCGCCGCCGTCGGACTGTCAGAGGAGGCGGCGCGCCGCGGCGGCGTCGCGCTCCGGGTCAACGCAGCCTCGACGCCAGACTGGTTCACCGCCCGCCGCCTCGCCGAGCCGGTCTACGGCCATAAGCTGCTGATCGACGAGGACACGGACCTCATCCTCGGCGCGCATCTCGTGGGGCCGAACGCCGACGAGGTAATCAACGTTTTCGGTCTGGCAATCCGCCACGGCCTCACCGCGGCCGATCTTCGCTCCACCATGTTCGCCTATCCGACCGGCGCCTCCGACGTCGGCTACATGCTGACTTAACGCACGAGCGCCACTGCCATGGCGGCCGATCCCTCGCGCGATCGGCCGCTTCGCGATGCATGTCGATGCGGGCTGTCGCCCGCCATTAAGCGGACGCCGCTTGCGCGGCGGCTCCGATTTTTTGGCCTCTCCCTCGATGCGGGAGTGGTCGGCGCTCCCTGCTAGGCCCGCCGCGGCGCGCTGCAAGCCTCGGCTTCGCCGGGCTGCTCCATTTCATTTCGCCCCTGCGGGTGCAGCCCGCCGCTTCAGCAGGCCTCTCCGGTCGCTCTCGCCGCCCACCCCCGCCTCGGGGGAGGCCATGGGGCTTTTGGGCAGTGCTGGAGGCAACCGATGGTTTTCACCTTCCAACCGCCATTTTGGGCTGGACTGTCAGGATATGTTGCCGAGCTTGGGGCCGCGTTCGTCAGCGCCACCATCGGCATCAAGCTCCACGATCGCGAGGACCACGCCGCCTATCTGGCGAACTGGCTTCAAGCGCTCCGCAACGACAAGAAGTGCATCTTCACCGCCGCACGGCTCGCGCAGGACGCGTCCGACTGGCTGTTGAGCCGCATGGCGGTCGAGACAGCGCCCGAACTGGAGGCGGCGGCGTGACCGCCGCCGACGATCCCGGCCCCGACGGGGGCCGGGGCGTGGCGGCGCGCATGGTCTTTGACCCGAGCGTCGCCACGGTGAGCGAGGAGGAGTTTAACGAGCTGGTCGCGATCATGCGCGATGGCCCAAATGCGAAGCCGCTGACCCCCGAAGCGCAATGGCGGCGCGACTATCACAAGGCGATGTTCCACCGCCGCCTTGTCGGCGTACAACCCGACCTGTTCGGCGGGAAGCCGGTAACGCATATGTACAAGGCCGCCCCCGGGCCAGTCAGCGACTGGAAACCGGAACCGGTCGAGGAGAAGCTGTCCCGGATCGCGCGCGATCCCCAAGCGACGTTCGGCATCGGCCGACCGGCTCTTTCGCCGGAGGAACTGGCCGTCGTCATCGACGGCGCAGCCAATTGGCTGCGGATCGCGCAGCGGGTCCGGATTGCGGGCGCTTTCGCATCCTATGACGGGCGCGCGGAACGCCGCATCGGTCGGAAAGGCGTGATCTGGCGCTTGTGCAGCCCGGTGTTTGCAGGCCACACCTATGTTTATCTCGATCCGACCGGCGCCGAGCGGGTAGAGAAGATCGTGATGGTGGAGCTGCGCGACGTCGAGCCGATCGATGATGCGCTGTTGGTCCCCGTCCCCTTCCACGCTTGAAGGAGCAGAAGCGAATAGTCATGAGC
>Ga0265798_10002163_pt1 | contig 29234 bp, 18 predicted proteins | sample P3T30metagenome_FD_192430 | JGI IMG/M metagenome (GOLD analysis project Ga0265798, IMG submission 192430) | Plant litter microbial communities from East Loma Ridge, Irvine, California - P3 T30 | ecosystem: Environmental > Terrestrial > Plant litter > Unclassified | place: USA: California...
CGCTAGAAAAGAGGAGGGATTCTCATTAAACACGAGCTCGATGGCTCCCAAACGTATGAATCTTACTCCCCTCTTTTCCTGCTCAGTCGCCGCAATTACGGCAGGTAAGCAAACATAGGATAAACGTTATGTGAGTTGCATTCTCAGATGCTCCTTTTCGAGGAGCATGGGGTCGCTAGACCCTGGATTGTATTGACCTTTTGTTAAAAGGAGCTTATAAACAGGTTGGGGTGGCATGTTAAGAACATTGCGTCTTACCATGCCACGTGAATAGCGCTATCCGGCGCTCCTTTCATGGGTTGTAAGATTGCTGGCGTTTGAATATTACTATCCTCCTTTTAGGGCAAGTTCACAATTGCTCACTCAGAGTTCTCCAAGATGTAGGAACCACCTCAACTCCTTGGCGAGACTTTAGGTATCATAATTGTTAGAAATAATGCCTATAGTAGCGTATCAGGCTCGGCCCTGATAGGATAAAAGCTGTTATATCCCCATTCTTGAAATAAGGGTGGTTTTTAAGTTCTATTAGCCAGTAGTAAAATGCAGCAATTTTATGAGATGGCTGGGCTTGTACGACCAAGAGCTAGTAGGCCTTTTTAGGTAGTCGTTGCGTTTCTTACCAATCGGTAACGCGGATGCCGCTGACGCGCTTCGACCTTTGCAGCGTAATTTCACAACAGTGAAGTACAACGCATTATGAACTGGCCACTGCGGTTTGCTGGGGGCGCAGCTCTCCTTTCACCTAGTAGAAAACGGCGCTAACTTGCGGCGCATGAACCGCGCCCAGGCGCTTCACAGGTTACGGCCCCCCTCTCCTCACGCGGCGGCTGACCTGGGGTGACCCGGCCATTCACCCCCTGCTGGTGAACCTGGGGCACCAACGCCCCAGCCATCACGCACCCGCCAAACAGGCATGTTACTAGCAGTTGTGGCACCACCAGGTGGCCGTTTGTACCTGCGCCGACCGACTGTTTGGCAGCGGGCTCCTGTTGGCCGCCTAGTTCGCGCTTAGTTGGCTTATCGAGGAGCAGCATGTATGGGATATGCCACTATCGTTCATTAGTTTAACTCGCGCGCAATCGGATACTGCAAGCGATAGGGGTGACCGGGTCCCGCTTGCTCATAAAACCAGGCGAGCCGAGCAGTCGGGTCGGTGGCAAAGGCGGGCTCAGCGCGGAGCTTGACCTCGAACGCCGCCTTTATCGCGGGGTTGGTCGCCAGCAGGCGCTCGCCCAGCGCGGCAAGCACGAAGGCGTCCGTGCTGGGCGCGGGCGACAGCATTTCGGGAAAGAAGCCCCAGGCCAGAAATGAATCCTGGCTTTCCGGCTCCAGCAACGAGGCCGCCAGCAGGCCATTGGGCTGGCCGGCGGGCACGCGCACGCTACCCGCCGGCAGCACCTGCTCGCCGAGTGCATGCACGAAGGTGGCCGTTATGGGCACGCGCCCTTCGCTAGGGGTCAACAGCTTAGGGTCGACGAGCCGCACCTGGTCAAGCCGCAGCGTGCGCGGCGTTTCGATGGTCTCGAACATGATGCCGTGCAGGCGCAGCCGGTCGAGCACCTCTGCTTGGGCCGCGGGTACCCACCAGGCTTTGGGCAACCGGACTGACTCAGTCGGCTGCTGCCCGATGATGGGCATGCGGAAGGTAACCGGACGGCCCAACCAGCGTTGCTCCAACCGCCCCGAGGCCGGCGACTGATACCACTCGAAGGCGATGCCCTTAAACTGCTCGACCCAGCCGATGGGCTGCGGCGCGGGCGTCCAGCGTGTAAGCAACTCGGTGGGCCGGCTCGCCCGGTCCGTGGCCTTGGCTGCGGCGATGCGCTCGGCATCCTGCGCCGCAATCTTGAGGGCGGCTTCCAGCAGCACGTAGGTGCCGAGCACCCGCTGGCGATACGGCTTCAGCATGTGGTTCTCGACCAGCACGGTCGGCACGCTGATGAAGTCGCCGTAGCCAGTGGAGTAGCGCGGGCCTTCCGGGCTGTAGCGGATGCCCTTGGTCGGCTCGCGCGTGTCGAGGGGGCTAGGGTAATTGGTGGGGGTGTGGCCCGCCTTGGATAAGGCCTGCGTCACGGCCGGGCCGAAGCGCCCCTGTAGCCAGTCGGCCGTGGCCCGGTGGCGCGCATATTTTCCCCAGCCCGCGTAGGTGAAGGTCACATCATACTGCATATCAAAGCCTTCACTCACGTGGCAATCGACGTAGAGAATAGGGTCGAGCTCGCGCAGCAGCGCTACCATGGCCCGCGTTTCGGGCGCGTCGGCCTTGCCGTAGTCGCGGTTCAGATTGATGTTACGCGCGTTAACGTCGCGTCCTTTCTCGGCGGGGCCGCGCAGGTGGGGGTAGTTCCAGGCGCTTAGCTGCTCGTGGCCATCAATATTATAAATCGGCACAAACACCAAGTCCACGCGGTCGAGCAGGTCGTCTTTGCCGCGTAGCGCGATGTCGCGCAGCAGCATCAGCCCGGCATCTTTGCCGTCGATTTCGCCCGCGTGGATGCCCGCCTGCACCAGCACCACCGGCTTGGCTGGGCCGCCCTTGCTGGCGCGCACGTACAGCAGCTCGCGCCCTTTGCCGGTGCGCCCGAAGGTTTTAATAGTCAGTAGGGGCGAGGCGGCCGCAAGCCTTTCCAGCCAGGTTTTGACCTCGGCGTAGCGGGGTGTCGTCTGGAAGTTGGCCGCCTCGGCCGGCGTTATCCACTTATCATCTGGCTTGGCGATAAGGCGTTCGCTGCGGCCGGACCACGGCAGGGCAGGAGGCAAGCCCAAAATGTTCTGTGCCAACATGTTTGTAGGAAATGAACCAGCTAACACCGCGGCGAAAGCCATCGTACAACAAAAGGTATTGGTCATTGATAATCGCTCAAACAAAGTAGGAATTGCCACCAGATGCTATTGCACCGCGACCGGGAATGTGGTGTCGACGTCGGTGCTACCGGGCGCCTCGGTGCCGTCCTTGGTGCGCGTCTGGTGGCGTAGCACCACCCGTAAGCTACCGGTGCTGGCGGCACCCGTCGTGGCCTTGGTTTGCAGGCCAAATGGCAGACCCTTAGCGTCTTTGTCGGTAATGGCGATGGTCAGGTTAGCGCCGCTGGGCTTGTACACAAACAGGTGGTCGGTAGCTTCCTTCACTATTTCGGCGGTCACGTCATCCGTCTTAGCCGAGGTTTCGTTCAGGATGGCGTCTACCGTCATCGTGTAAGCGGCATTGGGGCTGAGCGCGATGCGGTCGATGATGGGCGGGTTGCCGCCGTCGCCGTCCAGGTCTTTCCAGGTGGCTAGCTTCACATCGCTGGCGTTGGCCTGGTTCACGAATTTCAGGCGCACGGAGGTTATCAGCTCGTTTTCGCGTACGTCGGGCAGCGGGGCCTCGTCTTTCGAGCAGCTACCCAGCCCGAGGGCCAGCAGGGAGGTAGCAACTAGGGCAGCGGGGGCGGAGAGTTGGGAAAAGAAACGCATGCTTACTTGGTGGATTTAGGTAATTGATTGCCAAAGGGTACGCTCAAGCGCAAGGTGACATTGCGCCCGATTTCGGGGGCGAAGTATCGGAAAGCGTTGAGGTAGTCGCGGTAGGTGGTGTTGAGCAGGTTATAACCGCTCACGCTCAGCGTCATGGTCCGGCCCAGCAGGTGGGCTTCGGTACTGAAGTCGAGGTTCCAGAGTGTATAGCCGGCAGGGGTAGGGGCAAAGTCCTGGTCGTCCTGCACCCGGCGCTGGCGGGCGGTATGCGTGGCCGTCAAACTCAGGGTATTATCCGCGAAGCGCTCGCCACCGGGCAGCTCCAGGCTGAGGCCACCCGTCACGCGGTCGGCCGGAATCAGCTCCAGGTGGCGGCCGGTCTGGCGGTTGTAGGCCCGTACCGCCGAGTACTTGGCCAGCACACTCAGCCGGTCGGTGAGGCGGTAGCTGGCCGAGGCATCGGCCCCGTAAAATTCGGCGTCTACCTGCACGTAGTTGTAAGCCAGAAATGCCCCGCGCACCGTCAGCACGGCCTCCGTGCCGGGTTTCAGGTAGATGTAGTGGTCAATGGTGTTGTGGTAGAGCCCGATTTCGCCGCGCAGGCGCGGGCCGGTTTTAGTCACACCGCCGTACAGATTCAGGGTCGATTCTTCGCCCAGGGTGCGGTCGCCCAGCTCGAATCGAGCGCTACTGTGGTGCACGCCCTGCGAAAACAGCTCGTTGATGGACGGCGGCCGCCAGCCCTTGGCCACGCCCGCGTTCAGCCGCCAGCCGGCCGGCAACTGGTAAGCCGCGCCCGCCGTGCCCGTTACCTGCCGATAGGCAAACTCAGGGCGGATTTCCGGGCTGCTCTGGTCGGTGGGCACCTGGCGCAGGCGGGCTTGCATGTGCCGCTGGTCGTAGCGAACGCCGGCTTCCAGCTCCAGGTGGCCGGTACGCCAGCGCTCGGTGGCAAACGCGCCCACGTTGTAGCTGGTGAAGAACGGGATGAGGTAGCGTCCGTCGTAGTAGTTCTGCTGGTGCTGGGCATTGACCCCGATTTTGCCCCGCACGCCGGCCACGCTCACGTGGTCAAGGTACAGGTCGAGAGCCTGGGTGGTGAGGTTGAAACGCAGCTGGTACTGGTTTTCGTAGGCTTGGCGCACCAGGTCGTATTCCTCGCGGTTGTTGCGCTGGTAGCTGTACTGCACGTTAAGCTTACCCACGCGGGCAAAATCGTAGCTGCTCTTCGTCTTCAGCAGGTGGTGGCCAATGAGCTGGTAGGGCCGCCCAATGGCGTAGGAAAAATCGCCCTTGATAAGTGGCTCGTCGCGCCCGATGGCCGCCAGCAAGTCGGTGGTGTTGCCAATGTGCGCGCCCTCAAAAATGCCCAGCCGCGAGTTGAACGTGCTGGCGTAGAGCTCCGCCGCGAAAGCGCCTTTGGCAAAGCCCACTGAGGCCGCCCCGTTGTACTCCCGAAAACCAGTGTTTTTGAGGTAGTAGTCCGGCGTGCGGGCGTTGGCCGCCTGCCGGGTTGTGAGCTGCGCCCGGTAGCTGAACAACCCGTTAGTGGTAGCGCCCTCGACCGTGCCGGCCAGCGCCCCTAGGCCGTTGTTGCTCATTAGTACCGTTTCGGCCCGGCCGCGCAGGCCGGGCTGGTAATCGAGCGGCGCGGGCTCGACCAGGATGACGCCGCCCACGGCGTCGGCCCCGTACATGACGCTGGCCGCACCCTTCACTACCGTGAGGCGGGTGGCAATGAAAGGGTCTACTTCGGGGGCGTGTTCGCTGCCCCACTGCTGCCCCTCCTGGCGCACCCCGGCGTTGTAAATCAGCACCCGGTTGGAGTGCATACCGTGAATAACGGGCTTGACGATGCTCGGCCCCGTCTGGATGGTACTCAAGCCCGGAATGCTTTTTAGCGCCTCGCCCAGTGATTGCCCTCGCGTGAGGGCCAGCTCTTTTTGCTGGATGACGTTTTGTTGCATCAGAGGCGTGTCGTACTGCCGCTGGCCGATAGCCGACACCTCGCCCAGTTCACTAGCCGCCGGCACCAGCGTGATAGTCAGCTCGGTGCTAGTAGTTAGCGTTAACTCGCGAATGACCGGCTCAAATCCTAGGTGCGAAATCACCACGCGGCATGGGCCAGCGCATAAACCTACTAGTCGGAAATAGCCCTTTTTATCGGCAAAAGAAGCTTTTTTCTCGCTATTTATTCGCACCGAGGCGGCTGGTAAAGCTCCGGCTTTCTGACCAATTATGGTGCCTGAGACTGTCAGCGTACAGCCCTGAGCCCTAGTTGCCAACGGGCTGATAGCGAGCAATAGCAGGCCGAGCAGATAGCGGAAAGAAAGCAAATTGAAGCGGTGAAGAGAAGGTGAAACACTTTTGCAATTATGTTGCAAATATAGAAATGGTAGTTCTACTTTTGCGCCAGGTTTTCACTTAAAGTTCATTTTCATCTTTGCCTAACCCTATGAAATACCTCCACTTTTCTCCTAAGCTGACGCTGGGTTTTCTGGCGATGCTAGCCCTGGCTTCCTGCAAAAAGGACGGCGAAGACGCTGCGCCCGTCGATGCCACGGCCGGCAAAGAATACCGCCACGTGCGGGTGCTGGTGACCGACGAGCAAGCCAGCACGCTCACGCAGATTACTCCTTTCGACGCGTCTATCGCTTCGTTTACGGCCAAGTACCCGCTAGCCAACATTTACCCCATGGCCTCTGGGCGTTTTGCCTCGGTGCAATACCAAAACCAGAACTTGGTGGAAATATTTGACACGGGCTTGGAGTCGCACATCGACCACGTCGATGTGAAGGGTACGCCCAAGTGGGCCGCCGCCACGGCCACTGGCCCCAAGCCGACGCACTTCAAGAGCAAAGGCACCGAGTCGCTGATTTTCAACGATGGTGACGGCACACTGAGCGTGGGCGATGAAGCCACTTACCACACGGCTGGCACCAAGTTTAAAGTGGTGAACGCCGGCCTGCTCCCCCACCACGGCGCCATGGCGCCGTTCAGCAACGGCAACTACGCCATCACCACGACTACGACTAGCGGAGCCAACCCCACCAGCGTGCAGATTATCGATAAGAGCGGCGGCCTGGTATCGGCCGCGAAGCTGACAATGGGCGCGATTCACGGCAACGCAGGCGATGGCGAGAACGCCGTATTCGGGGGCTTTACCACGGCGGCTAACACCAGCGGCAGCGTACTGGTAGTGAAGCAAAACGGCGACCAGCGGCTGATTCCGAACCCGGCGGGTTTTGGGGCCTTCCGCCTGGCGAACATCTACTATGCCCAAGGGGCCAAGAAGTTCATCGGCTTCGTGGCCACGAAAGGCGCGTACCTGATTAACCTCACAACCGATGCCATTACGCCTATTTACGCCGGCGCCGACGCATTTCAGTGCAAGCCCGACTACGCCGGTAATAACCTCATCGTGCTCACCCTGGATGGCACGATGCGCCTCTACGACCTGACTACCGGCCAACTGAAAAAGCAAGGCTCGGTCATCCCGGCCACGCTGGACACCGATGTCTACAAGCCCATTGTCGAAGCTTCGGGCAAGTTCGCCTACATCGCCGTGCCCGCGCTGGGCGAGGTGCACCAGATTAAGCTGGATGACTTTAGCACCGTAGCCAAGCATAAAGTAACCGCGCGCCCCGTGCGCCTGACGCTGCTAGGCTTCGAAACCAACGCCTCGCACGGCGACTAGCATTGGTTTTACCCTGATGCTTAACGGCTCACCTGCTGATGCGGGTGAGCCGTTCTCTTTTCCAGGGGGGCTATTTCCTGTTCAACTGCACAAGAGACTACGTATCCACTTGGGCTGCCGTGTTTGTTCGGGTGCCACCGGCCTTTGCTTACTTAATCGTGCTTAATAATATGATAATGAGACTTTTAACCGCGTTTTCCGGTTGCCAGCACGGCTTATGGTAGTAACTTATATTATGCAATGGGCGGACATTAGAATGCCTTGTCTGCTTAACATCACTTAGCAACACAAAAAAGGCGCCTCCCGGCCGGGAGGCGCCTTTTTTAGTGCTTTGGCTGGAAAGGATAGTTACTTACTGAGTAGCTGCTGCTTACTTCTTGAGCAAGGCCGCGTGGTCTTCCTCAATCTTCTTATGGTCGGCTACCAGTTTTTCGTGCTCACCCTGCATCTTCTGGTCCTCAGCCTTCATCTGCTCGTGGTCGGTTTGCATCTGGGCGTCGGTCATGCTGCCAGCGGCGTGCTTTTGCTCCAGCTCGGCGTGGCGCTTCAAAATGGCGTCGTGCATGGCTGACCTACTCCCACTAAACTAGACCAAGCTAAAGTAGAAAAAGATTTGCTTATCGGCGAGTGAGGTGACTAGTTAAGATAGGTAGCGATAAGTAAAGGGCATGGCTAGTTACCGCTGCCGGTTAGGTTGGAGGAAAAACGACGAGCCACTCCTTATTATAAGGTTCCTAGCGAGTTCTGCGCTTTCGTAATGGCAAAGCCTAGTTTAGGTATCATAATTCTTAGTTACGATACCTGTTATACTCATAGAATTAAGGGAGATACACGTAATCAGAATCGACCTCTACGGTCTGATTGATGCTTTCCACGTTAGCCTGTGACCTTTTAGGAGCGGCATCATTCCAATCAAAGGTGTGAGTAACACCTAGGACATTGTTCTGAGCCAGAATGCAAACGGTGGCGACAACTTGCACACGACCTTCCGGCGTCCGGCAGTTCCAACTCATCTTGGGCGAACAGCGCACCTCGTTCGCTAATTTCAATCTTGTTTTAGTCAACTCTATTCGTCTTTTTTTCGACAGGAGCCGTAAGTCTTCACCCTCATAAGCTTCCTTGGGCACTAAATACCACTTAAACTCATCGTATATACTAAAGTCCAGGGGATTAGTAAAAGGCTCAAATAGTGGCTGCATCCGTTCCGCAAAATGCTCATCCCGTTCCCACAAACTGAGGGGGAAGTTACTATTGATGAGTACTCTGGCGCCTTTGGCGATACCCTCAAGTTTGACAGCATCCGTCACAGCTTGGCCCACAATGAATCGGCCCAAAGCATGAGACTGATTGGTTTCAATTAGCTGACCATATGCCATTCCACCGCGGCAAAGTAGACCACGCTTAACGGCTTCACCCATAAGCGTCCCAGCAGCTACGACTACAGCTGCTGGTTGACGAGACCAAATAAATGCTCCATCCGAAAGCTGAGTAACAGTTACATCTGAGTGCTGCTCAGCATACTCGCCAAGCATCTTACGAAACTCGGCTACTACAGCCGCGGCTAAGAACTGATTGTTGTGTTCGTATTCGTGCTGGTTCAGCCAAGGAGCAAAGTCTGAAGCTTCAAGTGGAATCAGGCCTTTGGTTAAAGCACCCATACCTAGCAAATCAATAAAGAAGACAGCTCCGTTGTAGTGTGTTAGCAGTTCCAAGAGAAGAATATTTTGGTTAGGAAAAGAGGATGGGAATAGAAACTCTGCAACCTGAGGCTTGTGTCCATTTCTCGTGGTTTGCTCAGCTCAATGCACGAGGCTCAAAAAAATGGCTATGCCAGACTTGACACATCGGAGTAAAAACTACCTAGATGTATTGTGGCAAGTAACCAACTAATGCCATTTGTCAGGTAGTCAATCGTCTGAACTCCTCGGAGAACCGTGTAGCCTGCTCAGGATCTCTTTCAACAGTCAGATTTTCATCGTTTCTGAATTCCGCATTGTTAGTCCAATTATAAGAGCCGGTAATGACCACTTGGTTATCTATCACGCAGAACTTATCATGCATTAAGCCACCCCGTTTCCCCCTTTTGAGTAGTTTATGTGGTAAACTAGCCACAGCAACCCCATACTTTTTGTTAACTCCATCGTCATAGATTGCGAGTTGCACGTCGATGCCTTGGCTGCTTTTCTCAACGAGTTTTTGGAAAAGCACATCATTAGTAAACCAAGCCATGACAATCTTAATAGAGACCCGGGCTGCATCCAGCGCGGAGAGAATGCGATTCTGAATGTCTTGAAAATGAGCTTCGTTTACTACAGGCAGACTCCTGTCAATTATCCCGCCCTGAATCAGATAAGCACCGTTTAATTCAGCTACGGTATATTTTTCAGGGAGTAGTAAACTATTGATTTCTGGAAGCTTAGCCTGCTTATCGTCTATTTCCAATAGTACTCGGCTCAATAATTCGCGCAATTGATTTTGGCCTGATAGCACTCCCAGCCTTGACTGTACATATTCCTTCCGTGAAGGACGATGACCGTTCTTCTTCTGGATATCCGGCAACCCTAACTCATCATAAATATCCCGTATCCCAAATTGATTGAAGAGCTTTACCAATTCAGGGCCACTTCGCCTTGGAGGGTGCTCATCGCCTGTTATGTAAGGGACCAGTTGCTGAATAGCATAAGGAGAAAGATTCATCGCTGAGTTTTGACTTTTATCAGTGTTGTCAGGCTTGACCAGGATTTAGGGTTGCCGAAGATAGAGGGAAAGCATAAGCCACAATTAAGAGCATGTTTGGGAATTGGGTAGCCCAAAAGAAAACGAGCCAGTAAGCAGTAAATGGAGTTCCTAGGCTCCATTTACCTTATGGTTGACGGTCATCAACCCCTTACTGACTCGCAGTGGCAAGTTATGCAACCGCTGCTGCCCACCCAACGAAAGCGCCGCCACAGCTTACGGCAACTAGTTGACGCCATGTTATATATCTGCCGTACCGGCTGCCAATGGCGAAACCTGCCTAGCTGTTTTCCACCCTGGCCGGCGGTATATTATTACTTTGCGCGGTGGCGGGCAGATGGCACGTTTGAGCGCCTGAATCAGGCCAGTAACCGCGCCGACCGGCTGGCCCAGGGGCGTTTACCGGCTCCTTCGCTAGCGCTGGTGGATGCCCAAAGTGTCAAACTGGCTCCGCGCCTGGGCCAGCAACGAGGCCTTGATGCCCATAAGCGTGTCAATGGCCGCAAGCGCCAGGTGCTCTGCGACACGGGCGGGCGGATTTGGCGCGTCGTGGTACACGCGGCGAATGGCCATGACAGCCGTGGGGCGCAGCCCCTATTGCCTGACCGAAATCAACTTCTTCCAGCCTGGGCCAGTCGTCTGCGTAGTGTATTGACGGACAAGGCGTATCAAGGGCGTTTTGCACGGCAAGTGCAGGCGCTAGGCTGGCAGCATCACGTAGCTAGTCGGCCGCCAACCGCCGGGCGCGGCTTTGTGCCAGTGGCCCAGCGCTGGGTCGTGGAACGCACCTTTGCCTGGCTCAACTGCTTCCGCCGGGTGGTCATAGACTATGAGCGCCACCCGGCTAGCCATGCCGCTTGGCTGCTGGTTGCCAACTTAACCATGTCCCTCCGACGAGCCACTAGCACCTAATTCCCAAACACGTTCTAAATATGCTCCGCAGCAGCATTTCAGACAACGTTCGTAGAACGCATTCACTAAGCAGGCAGCGCACCAATTAGTCGGCGAGGACTTCAGAACCTTCTTGCGGGTGCCGAGCTAGCTGCCTGAATAACCACAGTAAGGCCTAGCACCAAGTCGCTACACCGACCGGGAACGCGTGAAACTCCACCTATACGCTGTGCCCCGGGGCTTACCTAAGTTCCCCAAATAGCTGCAGCAAATGCGCCAACGCGTGCGGCAACTCGGTCTGCTTCAAGGTTTCCTGGGTTACAGCCGCCGTGCGCCCGCATATGGGTCTCATAGTGCGCAATCGCGGCTTGCACGTCGACAAACTGGTCGCTGGTCAGTCAGCGACTTAATTACAACGCGTCGAGCAGGGCCATGTTCACGCCTCCGCCAGCGTAGAGCGGCATGAGGTGCGCTGCGAAGCCCTAGATTACCCTAGCGTCGACGAAGGGGTGCGCGGCATGGCCTTGATCGAAACCGTCATTGTCTCAGGTAAATCCAACTAGAAATGGACGGATTTTGGCCGGTAGCCATGCTCACAACTGATAAATGCGCAGACAGGTAATTGCGCACAAGCGGACGGCCTGGGCTAGTAACGGGCGTTTGCCCTACTGGCAACGGGTAATGTAGCTAAGACGAAGGGTCAGGGCTGGTAAAGACGAGTTCCTCATCGCCCCTCAGGTATCTGGGAACTGCCTCGGGCATAGGAATTTTTTGCACTTCTTCGTAGAGTGATAAATACTTACTTTCCATCTCCGTGGCCTGCGTCTCGAAACCCTGCGCCCGATATAGCTCGGCTAAGCCCTCGATAAGGGTTTTATTTAGAACCCAAAGGAATTTGTATTCGTGCTTGGCTTTGGTAAACTTGGTGAAATCAGGGTCGCCGAAATCCAAATCTTGAATTAATAGGTCTTTGTGCTTAGCTATTACCCGTTGAATGCTGGCCGCAATACAACGGTGGTAGTCATAGACAATGGTGTCTACCACTGCTACTGTCTGCACGTTGATGGGAATGGAGTTTACTACTTCCAAGAGAATACCCGAAAAATATTGAAAGTCACTGCCAAGAGTATAGACCAGCGAATCCTTGATAATAGCCAAGCCATGTGTCTGGTCATGGTTTTGCAGTGTTTTTGCTAGCTCCAGGTTGAAATCATCAGCGAAATTTGCTGTGTAGTTTATTCCTAGATTCTGGGCCACGAATGTGTAAAAATGCTTGTCAGACAGCGGAACGGGCTTGTTGCCCGTAATACCAATCAGCGCGGGGCTTTTGACAAAAAACGGGTTTAAATTAAATTCCACATAAAACCCAATTCTAAGCGGTGAAATGCTAAGTAGCTGTAGAAACTCAAGCGAATAGGTCGCACTTTCATATGACAGCGTGACTTCTGCCACGACGGCGGAAAGTCGTTTGACTTCCCATTGGTCTAGGCCGCCTGTTCTGATAAATCTGGTTTTAAGCAATAGTTTAATCGCCTGGAAGGCATAGTCGTGACTATTCACCTTATCCCACGCGCTAAGCAGAAAGAGAAAATCTTTGAAGTTCTCGAACAGCGAAGCAGTATTTCTAAGCTTGAGATTGGGCTTGATTACTTTATAACTCGTAGCGTACAAAAATTTGCTGAAATCAAAGATGTTTCGCAGGTACTCATCCGATGTTAACAGCGTAAACACACTAACTACCTCCGCCCTGCTCATGGCCTGCCCGTGCGTAGCTAATTTTGCTCGCCAAGCAAGTAATTGCTGTTCCCGGGGCGCGTCCTTTTTAGGAGGCTTCCTAGTTGAAATTAGGGGTGGAGTGGCCGCGTATAGTTCGTTTAGCGAGTCTAGTGACCACTTGCCGAGGGTGCCGGTTACGTACTTGGCTTTGTCGTTCCCCGCAAAAAGGCTTGACCTGGCTATAACCGTGTTGATGGCATCAATATGCGAAAAAGGCTTGCCATTGTTACCCGTCATGGGCTGGTGCCAGGTTGGAAAAGCCGAAAGTATTTCCGTGCCTCTAACCTGCACTCTTACTTTCAATGCCTTAAACATATCAGTTGGGTTAGTGTACCCAATCAGTATTCCGTCTGCTGATTCTGCTGCATCAAGGTTATGCAGGGCCTCGTCGATGGCAGCGACTATCGCATCCTTATCATAGGTTGAAGGGAAAAGCGTTTTCCACAAGTATCCTGACTTATAATAAGTTTCTGGAAACTTCGTGAGATTAGCAGCTTTGCTTTGGAAACACTCTCGTGGTATTTTCAACAGAATGACCCCGTTCTGCAATTCACGGGCGTAGTACCAGTTAGTAGGGTGAGCCGCGTCGACTAGCAAGCCATGCGGAATACCAGGCCGCAGGTTACGGTAGGTTTCCCAGGCTGAAAAGGTATGGAGACCGCCGGCTATGATTTTGGTCAGGATGGTGTTGCCGGCAGGATCCTTGTCCTGCCGCTCCGAGATATCACCCGATATAATGTGGTTCAACGCGCCCTGCGATAACGTGTACTGTTTCTGGGGCCCAAGTTGGTAATCCATGGTGCGAGGTCGTGTCTTCAATTATGTGTTTACAAACCCATCAATAAGCAAAGCGGGTATGCCGCGCAGGCCTTGTGACCTGACTTAGGCTAACGTCAGAAACTGTGCTCAATGGGTCTAGTTGCCTTCTAGCAGCAAATAACAAACTAACGCAGTCAGCGGTAACTCCCATTCGAACAGCTAAAAAACTACTTCATCCGGCAACATCTTTGTCCACCGAATATAGGTACCTTGTGGAAACCGTTTCTTCCTCCGCATCCTGATCATAGCTCTGGGAACGCTTCAACCTTTTCTCCACGTGCAGCACCGGCTCAAAATGACGTAGCTGGGCCAGTGCCTCGGCTGACGCCACGACCAACCAGCCCTCCCCTACTTCACTCTTGGTATGCGGAGGTGGCATGGCGACGTTGCCACTCATCCAATAAACGGACTCCACCAGCAGTTCACCAGCTTGGTTTTGCCACCCAAACAGCTTGTCGGGCGCGGGCTGCCAGCCCAAAGATTTTGCTAGCGCCGGATTAAAGGCCAGCCAAGCCGATTGCCGGGTGAGAGGGTTGAGCTGCTCACGGCCAATAATAAGGACACTGGGGCCGGGGTGTAACTTATGGTAGGCGTCGGTTGGACAGTTGAAGACCATATCAAGGCTCGTCAGCTCCTCATCGGATTCTTCTTCCGCAGTTAGTTGACACTGATACTCTTCAGCAGCGGCATTCCAGTCTAACGTGTGCAGGTGCGAGGCCTCCCCGATAACCAGCCAGCCCGGCCGGTATACTGGCAGGGCCGTTGCGCGAAGCTGCTCGGCTGCCGCTACCTCGCTAACCCATTCCTTGGCCAGGTGCTCATAACGTTCGCGTTGCAGCGGCTGAACGCAGGCTGGCTTGGCCACCTCGGAGAATGAATAGGCTTGATAGTCGGGCACGGGTAGTTCAGCGGCGGCAACGGCGGCAGCCGGTAGTTCTCCGGCATCCAGCAGCTCCGTTACCACGTGCAGCAGGGCCCGCCGGGCCGTTGCTACCCGGGGCCAGGTCAGCTTATATTTCAGCCCGGTAGCTGTTAACTGCGTGCCCAACGCCTGTTGATACGCATCAGTCCAACGGGCCGGGTCATCCAATTCGGCCATGATGGTGCTGGCCCGATGATACAGGGCGGCTGGCTTCAAGCCAGCCCGGCTCGCCAGCCGGGCAAGGGCATCCTCGTACGGCCTCACCAACTGACGCGGAGAGATATCTTTCACTGCTATCGTGCTTGGTGCTGCCTCGGCGAAATGCAGGCGATACGTGGCCGGCAAGGGCTTCGCCGCAATAGTTGGTAAGGGTGTGCCCGCAGCCGTAAGTAGCTGCCGGGCCGCTTGCCGCAACTGGTAATTGCGGGCTACCGCCAGCGTTGACAGTGCGGGCGTAAACTCCGCATAGGTCACGGCTGTCTGCGTGGGTACCCGTAGCAACACTTCTAAAAAGAGTTCGGCTTCCGATTCCGAGCCTGTACTTAGACGATGCAGCTGCTGCAGCGCCTCTGCGTGGCCTCGTTCGACCAGTTCCGCGAGTTGTCGGCACGCGGGTTGGCTGACGGCCGCCATGGGCGAATCGGCCAGGTACGTCAGCAACTCCACCAGCACCTGGCCCAAGCTGGCGGAGCTGGCTTGCAAGTCGGGCAGATTAGGAGCGGGCGCACTGTTGCCCAGCAGACGCTGCACGTAGCTAAATACCTCGTCCCAGATTACATCCAGGCGAAAGTCGGCCCGTAATACCGGCAGAATTTCATCTAGACTTTCGATGTAGAGATTGGGGTAGCCGCTCTCAATCAAATCCTGCGTAAAGGCGGCAAACGCGCGCTCCCGGCCCTGTACCGGCTCAAATTCCTGCATCACCTGGAACGCATGTAGGCGGCTGCCTTTGCCATGCCCTCTCATCCAACTGGTCGGACTGGAGGCCGCTACGGCCCGCTCAGCGAGCTGCAAGCCCGATGCGTGGTTTCCAAGCTGCCGGGCCAGCTTACTAAGTGTACTGTAGCCGAGGCCCCGATAATGGTCGCTTCGCAGGCGGTCGGCTATTGTGCTCAGCTGCTCGGCCGTCAATGCTGGCGCTAGTTGGTGCAGGACCGGGCTCCAGTCAAACCAGGAATTAGCGCGATCTTCCTGCGCTAGCAGGTCCAGCAGGTCGTCGTAGCTGTTCACGCGAGTGAGCACCTCCGCCTCGCTTAGCTTTTGGTACTCCGGCTGCACAGTGAGTTCATTGGAGGACGACGCGTTGTCATCCTGACCAGTGGAAGGGGGCAGCACAAAAGCCGGGTAGAAATCAGTTATTACGTGGCCCTTGGCAGTCACGAAAGCTTCTACCTCCTTGAGCAGCCCGCGGCGCGTTTCCGATAAGGCGCGGCACGTAATGCTGTCCAGCAGAAACGGTAAGTGCGCCGCGAATAGGCCAGCCCCCAGCAGCGTGTAGCCTTTTCCCAGCAGCCGGCGCAGCAGCCGATAACGCTCTTCTTGGTCGTGCCACAGCACAACCGTCCCATAGAAGCGCACCCCGTCTGCGTATTCCGCTGCCGTCGCGGCTTGGTTGAGGTAGGCTAGCAGAAACGTGGCGAGTCCGTCCTCAAAATCCAGCAGCCCTTGTTGCAGCTGCCACTTGAGCTGTCGGAGGCCGCTGGCCATATTCCAGGCGAAGGTGGCCCCCAGCGCGCTGGCTGCTGCTTCCCCAAGCGTGCCACCTTCGGTGATATCGCGCACGTACGGCAGCTGTCCCAGAAACCAGCTCAGTCGCTCGGGCGCCTGCGCGGGCTGCTGTTGATTTACTTGCCGCAGCCAGCTCAGCCAGGTATTGAGCTGGTAGTCTTTGCGGTAGCCAACGCCGATAGACTGCTGTAAAGCTATCCGTAGCCAGTGCTCGGCGCGGGCCGGGTTGCCGGCCGCCGCCCAGGCCTGCGCCTGCGCCTGGCATTCCCGGACCCGGGCATCCACATCCTGCCCGTCGAGCATCGTTGCCTCCAGCCCTTCCAAGCGTTGGCCAACCCGAGCCGGGTCGTAGCCGTGCGCCAGCAGCGCTACCAACAGGCTGCGCTGTGCCGTCGCGGGCCACCACTGGGGCCGGTCAGCAACCTCTTGGTCCACTAATTCCATTAATTCGACCAGTGCGGGCAAGCCGTGAACGGCTACCACCTGCACCAGAAAATCGAAGTAAGCCCCACGCATAAGCAGGAGGCGGTAAGCGTAGCGCTGCCGGTAGTGCACCAGCCCGTAAAAAGCGCGCACCAGCGGCCGCAGACGTTGGGGCAGTCCCCCTTTCGCTAGCTGCTGGCCAGCGAGGCCTTCGGCCCAGAACTCCGCTAGCAGTGCTAGTTGCCGCTGAAAATTTACTATGGGTTCCTCATCTGACCCGGAAGGAGCGGCCGGTGCGGCCACCAGTATAGACACCCCTTGCCCACTGAGCCAGCGCAGCTTTTGTAGCAGAATAAACGGCCAGAATTCCGCCAGCGTAGTATCCCGGGCATCCAAATCCCGGCCAGTCAGCAGGAACGATGGAACCCCTGTCAGCCATTGGCTGACCGAGGCGGGGTCACGGTTTACGCGGTAAAGCAAATCGGCGATGTAGACCCGAGGGGCACCCCGCATCCGGTCACTTGGAAACTCCGCCAGCAGCACCGCCAAGTAGTGAGCGGCCCGGGGCTGGTCGCCGTCGGCCAGGCACTGCGTAATGGCGGCTTGCAGTACCTCGGAAAAGTACTGCGTCTGCTGTTCGTGCGGTGGGCGGAACTCGGCCAACACTACGTCCAGCTGCTCCCAGTGCCGCACCTCGACTAGTCGGGTGGCTAGGTCCTGCAGCAGGGAAAGCCGCAGGTTAACGGTCCACTCGGCCGCTGAGCGCCTTAGACCTGTTTCATCGAGCACCTGAATATTATTCAGCCGGGTTAGCAGCCGGGGCAATTCCTGGAAGTGCACGGCTACCTCCACCCACCGCGCCAGCGTTCGTTCAGTAGCGTCCTCATCGTGGCCGTTTTCGATGATAATTGCCTCCTCCTGCACCATCGCCGGCTCGGCCAGACTCAGCAGCATGGCGGCCTCGGGCTGGTCACCAGCATCGTAGAAGAACCGGGCGGCGTAGAGGCTGAAGGCATCATTTTCCCGCAGGGTGCGGCCCTCGCGCAGGTATTGCCGGGCGCGGCTCAGCTGTCCTAGCTGTATCAAGTCGTCAACAAAATTGGATGGGTCTACCATCCGCAGGCGGCTCTCTAGTTCAGCATATACCAGGACATAGCGCGTCAGGGCCACCACGTCCTGCGTCTGGCGGGCAACCTCCAGGCCCCGCCGGATATCGAGCCGGATGTCGGCCACCGGCCGGAAGCGCAGCAATTGGTCGCCAAAGTGGGCGGGAGTACCGAGGTGCTGAAACTGCGCGAAGTCTCCGGCCCGAAACCAGTGCCTCAGGGCCAGCCAGTCCGGCTCAACAGCCGAGGCTTCATAGTACGTGGCCAGCTGCCGGTGGAAAGCGGCTTCCGCCGTAGCATCGGGTCGGCCCGTCAGCGGGTCCAAGGCTGTCTGCTGGATAAGAAACTGCCGGAAAGAGTTGTGGAAAAAGGTCCAGCTATCGCCTACTATGTAGAAGAGCGCCTTGGTTTTGTCGACCAGCGTTTGGAGCAGCGTTTTCTTAACTGACCATTCCCGCACAAAATCCAGATTGATAGACCCTGTGATATGCGCCAGCAGGCCCAGCAACTCCACCAACTTCGGCTTCGGTTTGATAGCCTTCCATATTTTGCGGTAGTAGACCTCGATGTTGCCGCCGATGCGCCCGAAGCCAACCAGGGCCGTATCCCGGTCGGCCGCCTGCCGGATTCTCTCCAACAGGTAAGCCAGGTACAGCGGGTGGCCCTGGGACTTATGGAGGATAAGCTGCTGCTGTGCAGTGGTCAGTGGCGGGTGCAGGTCCGCAGCTTCCATGAAGCGCAGTACCTCCCGGCGGTTCAGCGGCTCGATGGTTACGGCACGCTCCTCGTCCCGCCAACTCGCCTGAATCTCCTCGTTAATGTCTGCCAGCTCAATTGACTGGCTGCCCAGAACGATGAATACCCCAGCGGGCAATGCTGCCGGCAGGGGCAACTCGCGCAACAGGCTGTGCACGGTATCGGTGTACTCCCGGGGCACGTGGTCGAGCCCGTCGATGAGCAGAATGGTACGCCGCCCCTCCCGTTCAAAGTCTTCGCCTAACAGCCGCAGCTGCTCATAGAATACCTTGCGCAGAAACTCCAAATCCTGGTAGGGCAACACATCGCGGGGGTAGATGCCCTCGGTTTTGAGCTGGAAAACCAGGTCGAAGAAAAAAGCTTTGGAATCGCCCCGGGCTTGGTAATTCTTCTCCGGATTGGTGAAATCAAAGGCGAAGTAGCGGATGATGCGCTCCGCAGGGAAACGCGTCCGCCGTTCATCGGCCCACTGCGTGAGCAACGTCGACTTACCGGCCCCCGGTGTGCCGGTCAAAAACAGATAACCTCCCGAGTGGGCGGCCAGCTTCGCTTCCAGCTGCGCGATGGTGCTCCGAATAGGCTGGTACTTGGTTTTGTCGACAAACAGCTCGTGGTTGAACGTCATCTCGAAGCGCGCTTGCCACCCCAGCGCCGAGATGAGATGACTGCGGGTTAACTGCACCGGCCGGTCGGGGTGGCCCACGCTTTCCAGCAGGTAAGAACGAAACTTGTCCAGGTCACCGTCCAACTGATTGTGCCCGGCCCGAACGACGCTGAAATCCTTGGGCTGGTAGGCCGGCTCAAACGTGAAGTGTGCCGCAAACTCTTCGAATTCTGCCTTGCTGACTTTGCTGGCTCGGACGAGCCGAGCTATTATCGGCTGCCATTTGGCTGGCACGGGCTGCCGGTTTTGCAGGGGTTGCCAGGCCTCCGCGAAGAACGCGGCAGTAGAACCGACAACGGCCTTTTTGTGCGTAATCTTATCTCTGGTGGTCAGGTGCTTATTGGTGAGCAAGTGCGCGCGTACCAGCTTTGGCTCCAACTGGTATTTGGTGCGCAGTCCCTTCCAGCTGTTCACTAATAAAGGCAGCAACTGGCTAAAGGAGTTCAACGAGATAGCGGCCCCAGAGATAGTCCATTTGACCTGATAGGCATAGACCGTCGTCGGCGTGGCGTAGAGAATGTCATCCAACTGCTGGGCTTCCGGGTCGGCCACCCGGACCCACTCCAGGGAGTTATGCAGCAGCTGCCGGTAAGCCAGCCAGGCAAACTCTCCAAATTGCGGCAGAAAGCCACCAATAGCTTGTCGTTCGCCTTTCGCCGATACGGGTTTGTTCATAACAACTTCTAACACACGAGCCGCGAAAACGGGTGTTTTCAGGCATTAACAGTTCATATCTCCCAGTGGAGGTTTGCCTGAAGACAAGTTACCATCTTCACGAGGTTTTGATGGTGGCCGCCTGTTGCAAGCCCAGTTCCTCAATGGCCAGCTTCCGCGTCTCGACTTTCCGGATTTTCCGGTCACCGTCATTGGGGAAGCGCTTACCTCCGGCAAATGGGAGACATAACTGAGGTTGGATTCCCATTGGAGAAGGCAAGTCTAAGCCGGAGCCTGACAAGCGAGGTTCAAAAGTGGCACATTTGGCCGAATCAACGCCTAGTGAATTATTACGGCTGAGGCTCTTGATACGTAGTAATAAGTAAACCGCAACGCTACCTATTCGGAAGAATAAGGCCGGAACGATTCTGTAAGCCGGCAGTGCCAATTTTCACTTAAAATTGGTGCGCTACGCCTTTACTTATAAGTCTGAGTTGACTCGTTACCTAGCTGGTCAGTTAGTGCTTCCGGCGCGTATAGTAAGTGACCTTTCCCATATTGTGGAGGAAGAGCTTTTAGCAGGGTCGACAACAACCTCCTTTGTGCTGCGTGAAACATTTTGTTCCGTTTTGTTGTAGATTTGCCAAGGACAGTAGAAAGCACTATCCGCATACTAATAGGCAAAAGGTTGGCCTTCTCCTAGAACTCGCCTCGTGCGGGGGTTGCCAGTATTGGCACGAGGAAAGGAGAACCTTTTGCCTTTTTTGTTGTCCCTAAACAGGCTTTTCGAAAGGGCTGGCCTGCTGAATTGTAAAGGGATTGTGCGGCCCGTAAATGTGGCCGTCAGCCGAGAAGCGGGCCTCATCGTAGATATCGACGATAACTGCGTACCGATTCTCCAGCGCTTTGAAGAAGCGGCCTTCGTCTTTGAAGATGTAGCGCTGCAAGGCCCAGAGGCAATAGTCTACGATGCTTAACTCAGGGTACTCGCTGCTCAGCACGATGGCTAGCTTACTGACTACCGGCCCTGACGCGCCAGCAGCCTGCCCAGCCGGGGGCAGGGCTTTATCTACTGCTGCCTGGAATCGGTCGCTGTTATTCTTGCCCCGTTGGGCTAGGTAGATGGCATAGGTCTGGTCCGGTTCGCGCAGGCAATCCCTGAGCAAGTGATGCAGCAAGTCAAAATAAAACTCGGTGGGGCTGTTGTTGTGCTTGCGGTTAAAGACCTCCAGCTTCTTGCGGCCGATAACGATGTGGATAGCAAAGTCGGGCAGCTGCCGCAGCAGCTCGAAGAACTTGGCGCGCACCTCCGGGTGGTCATTCTTCGCGTGCAGGTACCAGCCGGGCTTAGCGACCGACGGGATCGTATTATATAAGGGGTCTGCCAGAATGGTCTGCTGAAACTGCATAACCGCCGCTCGCAGCTGGCGCCGGTTACTAGTCGTGAGCGAGCCCATCAACAGCAAGGGCTGGTAGCCGGGTGTTCCCACCAGGAGTTTCTTGCGGTGCCCGTAGAAAGTCGGGTCGCCGCACTCGTCAATAAATAGGTAGTTGGACAAAGTAGGAATAGCTAGCGCACGCGAAACTACGCGAGGCGGCTTGGAGCAGCCGGCAGAAGCAGGTAGTTGCTGACTTGACCACCGGCAGTAGCTGGTTACCGACCGGTAAAGAGAGCAGGGTACAAAAGTAAAACTTAGGTACCATAAGGCTTCATTATCGGACCTAAGTTTAGCGTACCTTTGAGGAGCACTTGCGACCCGCAGCTTTTGCAAGTGCCAACAAACAGATGGCTTCAACGGGAAAAAAGAACTTGCCGGCTGTGACCGGCGACCTGCCAGCCCTGGCGCTGGCCAACGACCTGGCCGGCCAAGTTGCGCCGAACGTCGGGCGCTACCTGACGCTTGGCCTCGAAGGCGCAGAGAATACCCGGCTCGCGTACTCGGCCGACTTGCGGAGCTACGAGGCTTTCTGCGCCGCGCACGAGTTCACGCCCTGGCCTGCCGCGGTGGCCACGCTCGCCAGCTACGTGGCGCATCTGGCCGACATCCCGCGCAAGCTGGCCACCATCAACCGGCACCTGGCCGCCATCGAGAAAAATCACCAGTTGCTCGGGCTGCCCTCGGCCATCAGCGCGCCGGCCCTGGACGTGCTGCGCAAGGGCGTGGCCCGCGTCGTGGGCAAAAAACAGAAGCAGGCCCCGGCGTTTTCGGTGGCTCACCTAAAAAAATGCATTGCCGAGCTTGACTTGACACGTCCCGAGGGTGTACGCGCGCGCGCACTCCTTTTAATAGGCTTCACCGGAGCCTTCCGCCGCTCTGAGTTGGTAGGTTTGAATCTGGAGCACATTGAACTGACCGATGCGGCCCTAATTCTAAGTTTGCCCAAAAGCAAGACCAACCAAGCGAGAGAATTGGAGCAAAAAGCGGTTTTTTACGCTTCTAATCCGCTTTTCTGCCCCATTCGGGCCTATAAAGCGTGGATAGAGCTGCTGGGTGGCCGCACAGAAGGCCCAGTGTTCGTGTCGCTGGCGCGGGGCAAGACTGGCGAAGCAGGTACGCCGTCGCGCCGCCGGCTCTCGGACCGGCGCGTAAACCTGCTCGTTAAGGAGCACCTGGGCGAGAAGTATTCGGCCCACTCGCTGCGGGCATCTTTCATCACCACGGCCAAGCTTAACGGCCAGTCCAACGAGTTCATTAAAAACCAGACGAAGCAGAAAACCGACGCCATGATTAGCCGCTACTCCCGGCTGGACGACATCATTGCCTACAACGCGGCACACTCGCTGGGGCTGTAATGCCGTGCATGCTTTTTCTATTAATTGCTTGGCGTAAAGCGGCCCTCTACTGAATTTGCGGGTGAGTAATATTTGCACGACTTGACACCTTTCTTTTATTGAGGCTATGGACTACACTGGAATTGCCAGAAGAGCGGATTTTAACCTACGTGCTGAGCACCCGGAACTGGTCACTGAAATAGTCACACTTCCGAATGGGCGTTGTGCTGTTGTATGCACGCCGGCACCGCCCGATTTTGCTACTTACCAAACCTATTTCAACGACGCAGTTTTACCCCTCGGCGCGAGCACGGGCGTGATATTAACCGATAAACGTCCCATTGATTTTATCGAGGTAATACCCGGCATTAAGGATAGTGAAATTGCCCAAAATTTTGAGGGCTTTTCCTTCAGCGAGCACGATTTGCTAAATCTGTTACTCGCAAATTTTCAGCATATTCCGTTCTTCAAGATTAAATCGGGCTTCGGCACTGTTACCATAGTTACGGCCACTTATCACGAAAAAATCGGCGATACCACTCACCTGCGCTTCCTGAACGAGCCTGATAAACTCCGCGTCACAGCCTTTCTAGCAGGATTAAAATCAGGACTAGACTTCGAGTTTCAGGAAGAGGAGGTGAGCGGGCCCGAGGCATTGATACTCCAATCAACGAGCAACCCAGTTCAGACCATCTATGCTGCTAATTACCAACGGCCGCGGGCTACTCAGTTTGGGCTGCGAGACGAGAGCATCTGGTATGATAACCTAGACCACATTTTTGACGGCACTTTCAAAAAAGCTGACCTGTTTTTCTTTAACGAGAATGAGTATTCCTGCTACGTTGATTTCAGTAGTTTCGGGAATATTGATATTCGCAACCACCTCTTTCTCTACCAGGCCATCTACCTGACACTTCCGATTGAGCAGCAGGCTGGCCAGTGGCTAGCCCAGCACCGGATGCGTAAGCATGAGTTCATTTCCTTGGTCACACAAGGGCGTATTAAGCTGGTGCTCACGCAGCCCGAGTACCGCTACGACATGGCTTTCATTCAGGAGGTCTACGAGGCCAATCCCCTGGCAGTCATTAGTCGCCGGGCGCTGGCAGCGCTGTTGCAAATAGACTTGGTTGCGACAGCTGACAACTACCTATTCAACGACCCACAAGTGTTGCCGCAGCTTCGGGAATTGTGTCAAATTGGCCAGCAGGTCAATGGACTGGATGCTAATTATCTGTACGAAACCCTTATCTGGCCGATAAAAGCCCGCCGCCGGTCATTCGAGCCGCTAGAAAGGGCCGGCATCTTTTCGACTGCCGCTTTTGGTGTAAATGATTTCCTCCAGCCCCATATTAGCCAACTGGTCAAAAAAGATCTTAACTTTGAATTCGTTACTTCCGCGTCAGCCATTCATTTGGCTAATGCATTAAACGCAACTTATTTTCCTTTTAAGGAAGAAGAAACCGGCTATAGCGATGCCACTTACGCCGCTATAATGGGCGATTCTCTGAACTTCTACAAAAGTGCAACCTTAGAAGGCATCAAAGACTTTGCCGCTAGTGCTACCAAAATAAAAGCCGGTGTCTCGCCTATCAGTCCTATCGACGTTATTGAAATAAGTAACATTGCCTCGATAGCAGAGCTGGAAGCCGCATTTAACCCTACCGCCAGCAAGCAATTGATGGAAACCCTGGCGGCCTTGCCAGCCGAAAAGCGCGCAAAGAAAATTGCGTTTTACAATCAGCAAGTGGAGGCCGCTAGCAGCCGAGCCACCGCAAAAGGAGAAGTTATCGACCTCGTCACGAACGCCGTGATGGATGGCGTTGGCTTGACCACAGGCTTTCAATTCCTGGGAGTAGCAGCCTCGCTACTGAAAACGGGTGGCGGTCGAGTAGCATCAAAGCTATCTAGCGTAAATAAGATTACTGCTAAGCTGGAAGAGGCCCTGCACGGTACTGGTGACAGCGCCAACATCCACTACCTGAACAAAATCAGCCGAGTGGCTAGAATTAAGCATCCTTTCTAACAGGCGTGCAGTGATACGCAACCGTATCCATCTTGATAAGGCACGTCAGCACGATGCCTGCTTATTCACTCTACTTCTGCCTTTTGGGAATCAATTGGCTTGCTCTGGAAATGCTTATGATACAGCCCATATATGGCAGGATTGAACTCCGCCGCCAAGTGCCGCTCAACTGCCTGACGCAAGGCTGAAATAGCACGCAGCCTGGTAAAGAACTGTCTGTAATTCATCAACGCAGTAAGCCAATTTACATTAAACAATTCATAATCAAACTCATCCGGTCGTATTAGCCAGCGTTCGAAATCAGGAAGGTCGGAGAACAAGCTTAGCGCTGGCGCGTCGAAGGGAATATCCTTTTCGTAAAGCAGCAGGGCAAAATTGAGAAAGGTGTAGTCCTGGAACTGCGGCCGGCCGTCTTGGAATCCAGTAAAGCTCCTGTTGGTAGTCTGGCCAACTTCCTGGACCCATTGTGCGAAATAGGAATGTTCGTCGTAAGCGAGGGCCTCGTGCCAGAGCAGCGTGCGGTACAGGTCCGCATCGAAGTGCTCGTTGAGGTATTCTTGAAACTCGGCCCGGAGGTAAGCCGCACAGGTAGGGTCGGCTATCCAGTGCAGCTGGGCCAAATGCTTGAAGCCAGCTCGCACACCACTCTCTGAGTAACAAGCGGCCACCGCCTTGCGAAACAGGCTTTTTTCGGTGAGTTTAAATGTTGGATGCTGCGTACGCAGGGCCTCCACGATGGGTGGAATCAGCGGCTGGTACCGGTTGCCCCGCACCCGGTTTTCCAGCAGCGCAATTTCCAGCAGCTTATGTAATTCTTTTTGGCAAAAGAGCTTGCCTTTGCGCTGCATGAACAAGGCCAAATGCTCGATATCATGCCACACGAGAACCGTTTCAACAGTTAAAAATCCGGTCAGGGACTTCACAATTGGGGCTACTTCGTCGGCCGTTAGGCGAACGCGGGCCAGCATCATGAACAGGTTACCGAAAATATCGGTGATGTTGTCCTTAAAGCGTTGATTCAGTAAAAACTCTTGCAGCAACGAGGTCGCGTAAGGGTCGCCGAAGGGTCCATTTTCGTAGAAAGCCCGGAGCAAATTGTTTGTTTTAGTCAGTAGGTCGCGTCGGCCTTCTTCTGCTATAACCAACTTTGTCGTTTTCTTCAAAACTTCTTTTAAGTCGCTCGAACTAACGTGAAACACCGCCTCCTTGATAAAGTACTCGTGTATTTCTGTCTTCCTGCCGTCAGGAATGGAATAGCCAATCAGGGCCGCTTGGAAGAGCCGCTTCGCTAGCGAGCGGTACTTTGTGAATCCGTCGTAGACAATGTAGTTCAGGTTGATGTGCCGGTACAGCAAGTCGTACTCGTACCACAGGTTAGCTAAATCATCGGGTCCACTGTATGTTCCACCTCGCTCAAGCGACTGCTTATGCTTGAGCATCCGCTCAGTTTTCTCGTCCAGCTCATCCTGCACCTTATAGAATAGGTCGTCGCGTTCGATATCGAGCAGGTACTTACGGACTTCGGGCTGAATGTCCCCTTCCAACTCGTCGCTGATAACCGTTATCAGGTCTATTTCCCGAATGCCAGCTAGTAGCTTCTCTTGGTCGTCATGAAAATAGCTGGAGCGCAGCAGATTATGCAGGTGCAGCCGGTTTTGCTTGGCCAAGAAATAGGCAACGCCTTGGTCTTGCTCGTTTTTGGCTTGCCGTTCAATGAATTGGTAGATGTCGTGGGCCGTCCGAAAGTTATTTGTTGCTGCCAGATAATTGCCATAAGCGTATTCAAGTGTGTAGTGCTCCTCGTAGCCAGCAGCACTTTTCAGCTTACCCAGAAACGCTGTCAGGTCGAGATTTCGGTACAGGCATATCAGGCACTGGCATGGCGCGGTGGGCAGCAAGTCCAACTCCTTTTCCACCCCGTCTTGCTCACTGAAGTGAAACATGCTGCGGTAGCTGAATCCCAAGCTGTTTTTGCGCCGGGCTTCCGATGCCTGATAGTCGTGCACCGCCTGAAAGCGCGTAATTTGGCACCGGTTCAGGTAGCGGATTACCCATTCTAGCTTGTGCTCGTAGTTGGCCACGCCAGCCGCTACCAATTCACTGCGCAACGCCTCGCTTATTTCTAGCTTGCTTTCCTGCACCGACAGGCCTTCCAGCAGCTGGCAAATGTTCGGATTGAGCGTGCGCAATGTGCCGTTATCGTAGTGCCATACGTGCTGATCGAGAATGTTGAAGGGGTAGAGGGCTGCCAGGTAGTTGGGGTCAACAAAATTCAGCCCTTCAAAGCGTTGCAGACTCTCGTACAATTCCTCTACAATATGCCGGTCGGCAGCTTCAGGCTTCGCGGCCGCCGTGCTGTGCAGCAACTTATCGGTGCGAGATTCGCCATTTCGAGTAATAAACCGGTCTTTGTGAAATAGCAGCAGCAGTTCCTTCAGCTCGGCTTCCTGGTTCAACTCGGCCAAGAAAAATTGTTGGTACCGGCTGCGGTCGTTGGCCCAGTAAAAGCGGATTTCCTTGAAATTGGACACGACCACCCATCGGCACTCGCCGCGCATCTTGGGGGCATACTCAAAAGCCTGGTCGACGGCCGACTTGGGGTCGGGCCGTTTCTGGCGGGCATCCAGCTCGGTACTGGCATCTTTGATTTCAATCACTACCCGGCAGATATCAGAGGTACGGTCGGTACTGAAATAGCCCAGCGCGGCATCTGCCTTAGTAGCATCGACCTTCGTGCGCAATTCCTCTCGCAACTGCCAGCTTCGGGAATTACCGCAGTTAAAGCCTAGTATCTCGCCGAAAAAATCAGTTACAAATCGAGATTTTATTTCCTCTTCTTTCAAACTGACCAGCTTGCCCGACTGTAATTGCGTAATCCATTCGCTAAGAATTTCCTGCTTGGCCCGCATGTCTGCAAATTGGTTCAGGCGAAAGCGAGCCAACGGTGCCAACAAGCGCTCTGGGGGAAATAATATGTTCATGCTACCGAACAAAAAAGAATACTGGACTTTCGCTGGCTCAGACGCATAGTCCCGAAACGTACTGGGTTGGGTTAATACTAAAGATACCCTAGCTATTTGCTCTGCTCCATTTTGTTAGCTTTACGATTAGTGACTTAGGCAGCTACCGGTCATTTGTCTTGCGCCCATACATCTGAGCGACGCTAATTCCGGCAAGCTGTCGCCTCGGCTGCGTAAGCTACTGGAGAAATATCGAATGCAGTATTAGCGCGGAAGCAGCTAATTATTACATACCCATTCTACTGGCCGGGACAAGATACTTCTTTAATACCCAGCCGGTCATGGGCAAGCGGTCTACATCCTGGTATGAGATATAGACCCGTTTGCCTACCGAGCTCAGCACCACTACTTGCTGCCCAGCTTCGACGGTGCCCAGACAGGTCGCTCGCCCGTTCGGCTTGGCGCGCACCCGCAGGCGGCGGGCCACGGTGCGTAGTTGATTCTGCTCGGCAGCAGCTTGCTTGATACTGGCAATGACATCGGCTTTTAGCTGTTGCAGGTCACGCTTAGTAGCCGCTTCGTGCAGCGGGTCTGCCATATTTTCTGCCTTAGCAATGTACCAGTCAATGGTGCTAGGAATAGCTACCAGCGTCAGAAATCCACCCAGCGTACCGGCAAACAGCAGCATACCAGCCCCCGCCGTGCGGCCGGTACGCAGCAGCCGCGAAACGGCGAGGTTGACGGCCGCCACCAGCATCGCATACAGCTCCTCCAGGTACGCACGCAATGCTGCTACGTCTTCGGTAGTAGCTACTTCAAAGGCTTCGAGACGAGTGCTCAATGGCTCCAACACGGCCGTAACTCCTCCATCTGGGGCATCGGCGTACTCCTCATCGGGTGAGTTGGCCAACTCCGCAGTGGCTACGTCGAATTCGCTTGCCCATTCCATCAGGCGGCTCGACCATAACCCTGGCGACAGTAACGGGTTGCTGACCCGCGCGTAATCGGCCAGATGCTGCAAGCCACTCAAGCTTTCCGTTAACTGGCGGCTCAATGCCGTTAGCTGCGTTTGGGTCTGTTGCCACTCCCGGAGCGGCGGGCTATCCAAGAGGCGCTGGTGCATCTCAGCCCAATCACCCAGCGGATTGCGCAGGGCTGTCAATTCCGACTTCGCGAACGGCTGAGCCAGGACCGATAAGGAATTCAGTTTTTCAGAAATTGACCGGGCGTACTGAGTAGCCTCGAGAATCCCGCTCAAGCCATTCGTCTTGGGCAGCAAAGCACTCATTTGCGCTTGCCATTCCCCGAGAGGATTGACAATCTTTCTGATTCGGTCTAGGTCGTCAGCAAAAGCAAATTTTGGAGAAAGGTTAGCCGCCCAATTGAGTTTATCGAACTTCTCAGCTATGCCCATTAGGCCTTCGCTGTATGAATTGGAATAGTTAAGAGGCATAGGTATTTTCTATTTATAAGCACTGAATGAATGCTGAATCACAGCCAGTTGCAAAAGATTACATGTAGTGGCTGTATCGAATCTGCGGAGGCACGTTCTCCGGCAAATACTTCATTACATCTCCAACTTTGCGGGCGCACTCAATTGTAACCGGCCACTTGCGGTCAAACTGGGTGTTATTCCAGTTCATTTTGGTAAGGGCCAGCACCTCCTCACAAATAGTCAGGGCGTTTTCATCGTTGCGGAACAGGCGTATCTGGATGGGACTCGGAACGTAGGCCCCCGGATAGGGGGTCTCGCTAGAGTTCGAACAGAAAACCCCGCTAAGGAAGCACAACTACTTGTAACAAGCTAACATTCAACTGTTATTAATTTGTAAGAAAGGCGGTGAGTAGCT
>Ga0265798_10002164_pt1 | contig 29229 bp, 29 predicted proteins | sample P3T30metagenome_FD_192430 | JGI IMG/M metagenome (GOLD analysis project Ga0265798, IMG submission 192430) | Plant litter microbial communities from East Loma Ridge, Irvine, California - P3 T30 | ecosystem: Environmental > Terrestrial > Plant litter > Unclassified | place: USA: California...
AACACCAAAATCACGCGTCTCCTCCCGACCCCAACCAACCGACCTGCTCAAAGTGGGGCCATTTACCGCATGCGGCAGTCTGACATAGCAAACCGTGGATTACTGGAACGGCTGCAAACGTATACTTAGCCTTGCGATTATGCAGCAAAATGCGATCACATGAAGCGCTAAGGACCCTTTTTGGGGGGGAGGGGGGCGACGGCGCGGCGTTGGTAAAGTAGTGGGTTGTTGCTAGGAATCGGGGGCCGTTCATGCAGCCGTGTGGCACGGGCGGGTGTTGAGGGGTGAACTTTGGAAGCAGGAAGGGAAGATTGTTGTGGACGGCGATGTGAGCAATACGACTTCTTATGCTGGGCGTTGGGTTTGAAAGAGTCGGTTGTGTATGTTGATTAATGATACCGGCTTGAATGCAAGTGTTTAGAGAGATGTGGAGAGACGCACCGGTTTTGTTGAGAGTTTGGTACAACTATGCACCAACGCTTGATGCGGAGCCGCAGAACGCCTTTCTACAACACAACCACCAAATACTTCTACTTAAGAAAGCAGCTATGAAACCTTCCTATCCTTCCTAACTTCCACTAAAGTTTCCCGAACTCGCCCCATCGCAGCAGACACGGCAATGCACAACCCTCCTCCCACCGACCCACGCACCCCTACCCCTCGGGCTTGATCCCGTGCCGCTTCCCTCACAAGATCTCACCCGTCATCCGCATTCCACCAACCCAACCCACACACACCACACTACATCCCCTAATTAACCCATTTCCACTCCTTCAATACAGCACCCTACAGGGAACAACCCGCCAACCCATTCACCACACGACTCGCCAAACAACGGGAGGTAAGTATACCGGTGTGACAATCCACTCTTTCCACACAAGGAACCCAGTTCGCAGCCAATGACCGTGCGCTGCGCGTGCGCATCCCGTGCAGTAGAGCGAGTGTCGCGCTTTTCGCTTTTTCTCGCCTTTTTGCGCGGTGCAGTGTGAGCATGGATCAAGGTGGTTGTGTTGCAGTGATCGATGAGAGTTGGGGAAGTTGCTGCATGGGGAAATGGCGGGTGGGTTGTGGTGGGTGTTGTTGTCTTGGGTGTGGGATGGGGTGGTGAAATGGGTTGTAGTGGGCTGCGAAGAGAGGGATGATTCTCTCTCATTCGTGCTTTTACCTATTTATTAACATTATAGTGGCAGCAGGGCATAATTGTGCGAATGTTGGACAGGTGGCTTTTCCTAATATTACATCTGTCTACCTTCCTTCGTCGAAAGTATCGCCGCAACCTCGTTTTCCTTTTTCAACATCAAGCCATCACGTCTTGTCTATCTCACGCAGTCTCTGACTAGACAGCGCTCACTTCGGCCTTCATGACCTTGTCGTCAATCGGTTTTGTAGTTTCCAGAACTGGTGTAGTGACCGCTGAATCGTTTCGCTGGATGTGGGGTATAGAACCGATGGTCGGGGTTGTTGTTGAAACGGGACTCGCAACAGGACTGAGGTTGCTGAGCGTGCAGTTCAGACGTAACATCCGGTACGAACTTGATTCGTTTGAGAAGCGGAAAGAGGGAAATCCTGTAGCGTCGAAGAAGGGTCGCATTTTGCAAAGAACGGCTTTGGAGGTTTGTTCAAGAGATGGAGTTTGAAGGGCTGTGGAATGTTGTACTGGAGCATCACTAGAAGCCTATAGGGCTCTCTATATAGTTTGCATTTCTCGTCTGGCCCCTCGGAGATGGCGCGGTCTCGATCGAATGGACTTTAAATGAACAGACGAGCGCGCTTGAAGAACAATACTAAGACATTTTGGTGGCGTTTGAGGAAGGGATGAGCGTTGTAAGCGATATTGGGAGCGATGAAAGTAGAGTCGGCCGATATGAAGATGCAAGATCAGATATCGAAAAGCAGACAAGGTAAAGAAGATGAGCGGGCCATGTGAGATTTGAGTAAAAAACTTGGACCCGGAGTCCTGAAGTGGAGCACTGTGCCACTTCGTGTGAGCAGGGCATCAGCCTATCAGTACCCAATATCACACGTCGTAACATCCTCGACAAAATGCTTCTCGCGATAGCTCCTCGTCCACCAAAGATACCACGGTACAACATTCATCTTAATCTTGTGACCCAACCTAAAATGACGATGTACGAAGTCAGTGTATGTCTCACACGCAGTCCGTACATGGGAGATCTTACCAAGGCGTATCCTGCACCGTCTTGACCACACTCTGACTCTCATCGAACGCAGTGTCGATACGAGCACGTCTCAGAGTCTCGTACGCATCAAACGCTTCTTTGACCGGTACACCCTCATCGCGTTTACTCTCCATCCACTTGGCCAAGCAGCGCGAGAACAAGACACCATCTTCAAAGACAATACCCGTTGACTCACCTTGCGGAGGCATAGCATGAGCAGAGTCTCCAATCAGCATAACGCGGTCGGTAGCCCATTTGCCTCCCTTGGAGAGCGTAAACACAGGCCAGAGATACAGACCCTCTGCGTCTTCAATCCAATGCGCAATTTGCGGGTTCGCAGCACCAGAATACCGCTCCAGCATTTCGTCCCGCGTCTTTTGTGCATCGGCGCCTGCTGCCTTCCAGCCGTTTCGGTCGGCGATCTCGGGGACTTGCATCAGTGCGCCTACGTAGATGCTTTCGCGGGCTTGGTCGTGGAAAGACGTCAACATCATGCCGCGACGGCCAAAGTTCATGCCGCTGACGTCAAAGTGCGTGGGCTCGTAGTCTTTGCTGTCTTCGGACATCTTTCGTCGGGGGGCAAAGCCAAAGGCGTTGCAGATTCCGCTGTACATTGCTTTGCGCTCGGGCTCGACGTGCTTGAGACGGGTGACGCTGTGGATGCCGTCGCATCCGATTAGTATGTCTGCGGTTGCGCTTCCGCCATCGTCAAAGTCGATGGTGACGCTGGTGTCGCTTTCGCTGATCTTGGTTGTTTTCTTGCCACAGATGAGCTTGATGTTGGGCTGCTTCTCGATGGCGGCGAGTACTCCCTTGAGTGCTTCTCCTCTTGTGATTCTCAAGGCAGTAAATGGAGGGTCGCCCAATCCCTTTCCGTCTGGTCCTTTGAATGAGCTCTCTGCTATCTTGACGTTGGTATAGAGGTCGAAGACTTCGACTGCGAGACACTCGGCGCCATATCCTTTGGCGCGGATCTCATCAAGAGCTCCTAGATGTGATAGGAGACGCAGAGCGTTGGGTGTGAGGTTTACGGCACCGCCGATTGTCGCGGGCTCAGGTCGAATCTCGAATATGGTGATGTTTGGTGGTGATGAAACAGGCGCAAACTTGGTGAGGGAGAGGGCAGTTGTTAGGCCAGCTATGCCACCACCTAAGATGATGATGTCCATCGGCTTTGAAGAGGCCATGGTGGGATGTGTGCGGGTATTGCTTTTCAGGGTCTTGCTCAAAGCTCTCGATAGACACTAGGCCTGTCTTTGAATGACTTGTGCACTCGTCAATGGTGAGATGTCGAAGAGTGGACTTGAATTTCAAACACAGAAAGCTGTACATATACACTTTACGCCAGGATGCTTGCCACACATCGGACGGGAAGCCCTTGTTCGTGTACCTGTGGAGGCCTGACCTAGCGCGGACTGTGCACGTAGGTGGTACTCCGGCGTGTCGAGTTCTCGGCAAAACGTTGGGGAACCGATCAACTAACATCATCAGTCTAGCAAGCCCGAACGGCCCGCCAACGTTGACTTATGCGCCTGCCTGGTTGCGATATATGCAGGGCTCCTGTTATCAGTAGAACAGGATGTCAGGTAGAGGCAAATCCTGGGTAACACAATGTTGGTATTTCGCTACAGATTCAAATTCCAAACGCCGGTCCATCATGCCTACTAACTTACAGGATATACATTGTGCGCTACCAAGTTCTCCATCCACTGAAATGCCTCTACTGCTTCTTCTGCGCGTTGGGGCCCATCTCCTTGCTGAAGGCGAAGTATGAAACCTCGAGACTGGTGAGGGCTCGGATACCGACCAGAAGGATGAGGAACAGCGGGATAATAGCAGCGAATCCCATGAAGATGCCGGGTGTGAAGTACTGGTACTTCTCGAACAGGCCGCCCTCCGTCGAGTTTGCCCGCTTGGCATGCGAAGAGAGATCGCGCTTCAGCTCCATCTGCACGGATTCTGGGAAGGAGGTCTCCATCTCGTAGGTGTGGTGCTCGAGCGACTCCTTGGCTTGCGCCTCGGTGGGAGGGGTGGTGATGTAGATGAAGGTGTAGTCCTGGGACTTGGCCGAGTTGACAATCAGGTTGTCGAACTTGGTGTCTGTACTGGTCAGCCCGGGTAGAGTATTCTGAGTATGTACTGCCTACCATCGCGTTGAAGTTGCTCGATGCGGAACGCCTGCGAGCCTGGGCGCACTGGGTTGGTTGTTCGACCGAAGAATCCACCATCCTGCCCACACTTGGACACCAGATGGTCGGCGAGGGCTCCCGCATCGACAGTGCCAACAACGTCGGGAATCGTCACAGTCGACTTGACTTCGGAGTGCTGGCCAGACATGTACTGGCTCAGTTGTGGCATGGCGCGTCCGTCTGCGTAGTCGGCGGCGGAAACGCCATCCTGCTCGATGATGATGTACGACTTGGTCGGGCAGTGCTCGAGGGCCTTGAGGATGTCGACGGTGACTTCGGATGACTCAGCGATGGCGGCGTCGTTGTTGGGGATCAGGAGGCTGCAGCTGTTAGCTTGGACGTCAGGATGCGCGGCGTGCGGTGACGGAGGCGTACTCGGCCGTGGAGAAGAGGAAGAAGGGCGACGTGTTGCGGAAGGCGAGGGCCGAGGGCAACGCTGCCAGAGCGAGGGCGCCGACGAGTGACTTGACCATGATGGGGGCGAGGGTGGGTGCGTGGGTGGTCGGCGGGCGATGGTGTTGTTCGCGCTGTGAAGCTCCAACGCGGCGACCATGGGCGCCCGGAACTAGCCGTAGCCTCGATTGGCCGGACCCTGGGTATGACGCGCCCATGGAATTTCCGATGCGAGCGACAGCTCCCACATCAGCAATCAATTCACGCGCTCCCTCAAAGCCCGACGTGTCGGCGCCCGGCTGCTCCGTCGCATGAGTCGACCTTGACTCATCACCGCGCCTGCATAATCTGCAACTGCCTTTCTTAGTGTCCTTTCACGCACCTTCCCCAGTATAAGGCTCGCCACTGCAAAGCCTCCCACCACAGCAACAAAGCGACCGCCCTCTCTTTACCAGTTCAGCAGGCCACACATTTACTAGAGCCTGCAGCAATAATCTTTCTTTCCACCCTCGGCGGTTCAACGCTTACACACCTTCGTTTGGCCAGCGCCCGAAACTGCCGCAATCCAATCGACAACATGTCGGCTCCTGCACTTGCACCTCAACCACCTGCCGCAGGCCCATCCGATGCCTCGAGAGGCGCACGAGGACGGCGGCGACCACGAGGCCGAAATACAAACGCGAACACGGCTGCACAGTCAGAGCAAACAGAGCAAACACAGGCGCAAGCAGCACAGCAGCCACAGAGGGGCGGCGGGCGCGGTGGTAGAGGACGAGGGCGAGGAGGTCAGGCCGACAGTGGACGACCGTCGCAACCAAATGCGGCTGCCCTCGAATTTGTGCCCTCATCCGTGCAACAAGCAGCGCATCGAGGTGGAAGAGGCGGACGTGGCGGTGCGCGGGGTGGCCGAGCAAGAGGCGGCGCAGAGCGGTTTCCACAGCGTATGGCTGCTGGCGGCCGTCAATTCGGTGGACAGTTGACTGTAGAGGACGATGCGGCTTCTGCCATCTCAGAAGCTCCGCCAGGACTACAAGCAGATGCGCCAGCTTTCCAGCCAGGCCAACCCATCGCCCCTCGCAAATCACGACCGCCGCGCCAGAAGCAGCCGCAAGCACCCAAATCCACCGCGCCCGACATCGCCACCAGGACACACGAGGATATCGATAATGGTCATTACGAATGTGCCATTTGCACTGAAGACGTCACAAGGCGTTCACGGGGGGTATGGTCGTGCAGAACATGCTGGACCGTGTTCCACCTGGGCTGCATCAAGAAGTGGTCAACAAATGAGGGTTCGGCTGCAGCGCGACAGCAGACTCAAGATGGGGAGACGCCTCCTCCGAGGCAGTGGCGCTGCCCCGGCTGCAACCTACCAAAGGACACTCTACCCAAGAACTTCCACTGTTGGTGCGAGAAGGAGCTGGATCCGCGCTCAACACCCGGTCTACCACCATTCTCGTGTGGCCAGACTTGCTCACGACCCCGACTTCTCCCCAAGCCCTGTCCACACCCTTGCGGCTCGACGTGTCATGCCGGCCCCTGTCCTCCGTGTGGCTTGATGGGTCCCACGCAACACTGCTTCTGTGGGAAGAGGTCCATCACTCGCCGTTGTATTGATACCGACTATGAGAACGGCTGGAGTTGCGGCGATGTCTGTGGAGGTTTGATGTCTTGTGGTGAGCACAGATGCGATCGGCCTTGTCACGACGGTCCTTGCGGTGCCTGCGAGGTACGAGTGCCGGCACGTTGCTATTGCGGACATATACAAAAAGACATTCTATGTCATGACCGGGCAGAAGAGAAGCAGAGCAGCCAGTCTCATGTCGCCGCAGACGGTGCTGCCACAGTAGAGACCTGGATAGGATCCTTCCAGTGCCCTAATCAGTGCGGACGCTCATTCGATTGCGGGAAGCACACTTGTGAGATGGCATGCCATTCACAGGATACGCAAGCGCCTCATTGTCCGCGATCTCCAGACCGAGTCAACCGCTGTCCTTGTGGCAAGACCGCTTTGAGAGACATGCCCGGCAACCCACGCACGACCTGCGAAGATCCGATCCCCAATTGCGACAAACCTTGTCGTCAAACACTCGCATGTGGTCACCAGTGCGAGCAGCTCTGTCACCAAGGCGAATGTCGGCCTTGCTTGAAGACGGTTGATATATCATGTAGGTGTGGACGCACATCATCCAGGACCATCTGCCACCAAGGCATGGACGAGCCTCCCCAATGCAGGCGCATCTGCAAAGTCTCGTTGAACTGCGGGCGCCACGAGTGCGGCGAGCACTGCTGCGCTGGAGAGAAGAAAGCTGCGGAACGTCAGTCGAACCGCCGTAAAGGAAGGCCTTTGAACTCGGCTCCTCGTCAGGCTCACGAGAACTTTGAGGCCGAGCACATATGCACGCGGAGCTGTGGTCGACAATTGAAGTGCGGCAACCCCGAACATCGCTGCCAGGAACTTTGTCATAAGGGTCCGTGTGGCACATGTCGCGATGCCATTTTCGATGAACTTAGCTGTCACTGTGGACGGACTGTGCTACAACCACCATTACCATGCGGTACAAAACCTCCACCGTGTCGCTTCAAGTGCGAGCGACCTAAGGACTGCGGTCATCCCCAACTGGACCATAGTTGCCATCTGGATGACCAGCCATGTCCGAAGTGCGCTTTCCTTACCGCCAAGCCATGTCTATGTGGCAAGAGTGTTCTCAAAAACCAGCCATGCTGGCTGACCGAGGTACGCTGTGGCCAAGTCTGCGGGCGTACGCTCAAGTGTGGCACACACAAGTGTCAGAAGCAATGTCATCGACCCGGAGAGTGCGAAGAGCCATGTACCCAGGCATGTGGCAAAGAGCTTAGCACCTGTGGTCATCCGTGTTTGGCACCCTGCCACTTCCCTCAACCCTGCAAAGAAGAGAAACCGTGTCCCCACAAGATCTTCGTTACTTGCGAGTGCCAGAGGATTAAGCAAGAGGCCAAATGCAATGCTTCGCGCAATGGAGATGGCAACCAGAAAAAGGTGCTCAAGTGTGACGAAGAGTGCGCGAGGTTAGAGCGTAATCGTGTTCTAGCACTTGCACTCAACGTTGATCCGGAGCACCAGAATGACCACATTCCATACTCAGACGCCACACTGAACATGTACCAGCAAAACTCTACCTGGGCAGCGACTCAGGAGAAGCAGCTTAGACTTTTCGCTGCCGACCCAGATGAGAAGCGTCTTCGATTCAAGCCAATGCCCCGTAGTCAGCGCGCCTTCATCCACCACCTGGCTGAAGATTTTGGCATGGACTCCGAGAGCATGGATCCAGAACCACATCGACATGTGGCCATCTTCAAGACCCCTAAGTTCGTCATGGCCCCAATGCGGACACTTGCGGACTGCGCCAGAACTCGTCAAGTTCAACAACGTCTTGCGCCTGCGCCCACACCAGCAGTGTCTTCCACTGCCACATTGCGCCCCAAGCCCAGCAACACCAATGGCGACCCCTATAACGCGTTCCTTATCCTGAATCCTCGCTTTGCGCTCACTATCGAAGAGCTCAACCCCATCATCAAGAGCGTACTCGCAACGACATCGTTCCGATGCGAGCTAGAGGTCACCTTCCTTCCCAGCGAAGCCGTAGCATTGAAGCCACCTCTAGCAGCTCGGCTCAGCATCCCAGAACGCGAAATGCAGACCATGCTCGAATCGATCCAAGCACCGCTAACCAAAGCTCTCACCACGCAAAACATCGGCAAAAGCATGCAGCTTGCGCGTCTCGACTCCTCACTCAACATCCTGCGCAAAGAGTCTGATGTAGGTCCCGGTTCAGGCTGGAGCGAAGTGGCAGCCTCGAAGGGTGTTCCAAACCGCCAGCTCCCAAAGACAACTTCCTTCGGGAACAAGGGCGGGTTTGCGGTGCTCAGCTTGAGTAGCAAGAAGAAGAAACAGAAGGAGGTACCTGTTGAGGTTGCAGAGAGCTGGGAGGAGGCCGAGGAGGAGGAGGAGCAGAAGGAGAAGGTTAGTGGGGCTAACAGCGCTGTCATGAGCGAGGATGAAGGTGCGTCCAAGGATGTGCCTGAGGCTTCGGGCAGTACGCCGGCTAGCGACGAGAATCATGTCGCGCCGAAAGATGATGCTGAGCTCGCCACTAAGCCACTACCGGGACGTTGGTCGGATCTGGATGACGAGTAGACTAGCATTTGCGTGTGTAAAACGTAGATAGACGAAAGACTATACCAGTACCAAACAGCTTTCTCACAGTCAATGGTCTACAGCAACTGTGAAGATAGAAGAAGACGAGCCACTTTGTTTTTTCTTTGTCCAAACTGTTCGCAGCTCTATAGGGTATGTGAGTCACGGTATCAAAACTCTTTTGTTGAATCGTCATAACAACCAACAAACCAACCAGTCAAAAACGCCTAACATATGCAACCCACAACTCCATCTCCCAAGAGCTTCCCAGTAGCCACTTCGGCAAAGCGCGCAAACCTAGAAGTTATTCTGCTCCCTCTGCTGCCTCTCCGCCTCACCCTCGCTAACAATCCTCTTACCCAGCCACTCCGTCTGAAAGCTCTCATTCAGCTTCGACAGGTCCTGGATGACCAGCCGGCAAGTCGCCATGACAGCTTCCTTGGGTGTGATAGACCCGTCGGTTTGGACGCGCAGTTCAAACGTGGCGAAGAGCGGGTGGGGCACTTTGTAGGCGGCGAACATGACGGCGGGGTTCTTGAGGAGCCGCTGCGCGAGGAGGTTGCCGAGCGTGTGGTCTTCTTTGTTGAAGGTGAAGACGGCCGTGTTGGGGACGCCTGTGCGAGGGTTGTTAGTTGGTGGGTGGAAGGGGGGAGGGAGTGTGCATGGAAGGGATGGCGTGGGGTGCTACGTACGTGTCTCGGCTTTCTCTTCGACTTTCTGCTGACCTTCGTCTAGCAGGAAGAGCTCGAATCTGTTCTCGTAGTCGTGGTCAGCTTTGTGCGTTACATGCCGGTTGTCTTTCGAGCTGTCGCGCAGTGCACAGTTTGGATTTTCCTCTATCAGTTGGCCGATCTTCGAGGAGAAGGATGTGCTTGGGTTGTCGCTCATTGGTTGGGGGTATCGAGGGTCTCGTTCGTCGGGGCGTGGGCGTGGTAGAGTCGTGACTTTCGTTGTGTCGCACGCTCTTGCCATCGGGGGTGTATATATGCGGCGCAGCGCGCTCTCGTGGTCACGCGGTAGTGTCGTGCGCCCATAGGAATGTGGGTCATTTCGTTGTTTTCACGCGCTCGTGGTGGAAGCAGCGAACGCGCCGTGTAGGTTCGTCGTCACCGTGGTGTTGAACTGACATCGTCGACTGTGGACTGCGCGTACAGAGATACTGTGTTGAAGAGGATGAACTGCAAAAGATGAAGCATACCTGTCTGGCGCGTTCATTTTGCCGGGTCTTTCTCCTCTCTATGCCTATCTACTCTTGTCCGTATGTATGAATACGCCTATTGCGATCGCAAGTGAGGAAGGTGCGCGACGGCTGTAGCAGTGGGGAAACCCAAAAACCAACGAAAGAATCAGCGCTCGGTTGGTTCGAGTCGGAGGAGCTGTGGCAAGATTGCGATGGCGTGTGGTGGCCGCTGGGGAAGATTGCGGAGGTGAGGTTGACTTCCGCGCTCGACGTTCTTTGTGCCTTCACCCACCGCCTTCAGCTGCCTCGCGCAGCTTAGTCAACATGTGGTCCGGGCCCACATCAGCTTCTCCATCGCTACATTCCACGTCGACTGCCGAGCACCGATCTTCGACAATTCAGTCTCCAACCGTTTTTGCAGACCTTAGAAACCTACTGGAATATATACCAATGGCAGGTCCTGCGGCTTAGCCACACAGTCCACAAGTCGCCTCAGTACACGGCAAGGGACGCGATTGAAAGATGTTTGTATCTCGATGTTATGCTCGAGTTGCATGATATTCAGACAGCTACATATTGCTTCGGAGGCCCATCACCAAGACATGATGGGTGTCGCTGGCAAAAGCGACACAAAGAGTTTTCCCCTAATACAAACCACTGCCTTGAGCGACTGCGTGAGCGCCATTCAACGCCACAAACACCATGCTTCTCATGGGTACGCCCACACATCGCAAGAAAACCCAGACTTTCCCACGCTAGAAGAACAACGCTAAGCAGGAACATTAAAATTATATACAAGCCAAGGGTGACGGGGCCTCGCAGAGGCGCTCTCTTTGCCAATCAGATTCCTTAAGACCGGTTAATCTGTGCTTGCTGCATACCGGGACTTTGTTGCATCTGTGGATTCTGAGGCGTGGCGCTCCGACTAGGTGGTCGGGCGTTCAATCCAGGACTGCCAGCCTGCTGTCTTGCCATCAGCCGTTGTTGTTGGACCAATTGGGCCTGATAATTCTGTACCGCGTTTGTTTGAGGAGCGTTGGCCATGCTACCGTTCTGCTGGAAATACTGATTATTCGCCATTTGTGGAGAAGGAGATATGCCAGGCGATCCAGCTGCTGCGCTCATTGCCTGCTGACTCAATGATGCCTGCGTACGTTGTTTAGCCAGGTAACGGTTGAGGTGGTCGGAGGCCTGTTTCGAAACTTGTTCTGGTGTCCATTCCGGATGTTGTCCCTTGATCTGGTTCTGGAAAGCTAGGAGCTGAGGCATGTGCCCACTCGATAGGGGGCGGGACGGTGTTTGCATGTTACCATTGCCCTGGCTCATGCGTGGGGATCCAGCGGTGTTTGCCATCCCATTCATGGAGCTGTTCATGTTCCCGTTCATTCCACCGTTCTGATTGGAAACGGGTGTCATCATGTTCGCATTAGGAATACCGTTCATTCCCATCCCTTGGGTAAGATTGCTAGCCATGTTGATCTGTTGCTGTTGGAGTTGGAACTGATGTTGTTGCGTAGCGTTAAATTGGCCTCTTTGCATGGCCATGCGCATCTGGTCCGGCGGTCCCATACGCTGGGTGTTCTGCATGTTGCCTTGCATTTGTGCTTGGGGAACGCCCGGTGTGCCCATCGACATGCCAGACATGTTGCCGTTAGCAAAATTAGCTTGCATTCCCTGTTGAGATTGGTGTGCGCGGGCCGCCATTGCCGGGCCATTCTGCCCCTGTTGCAGAGACGCATTAGCCATTTGCGGAGGAACATTGTTTGTGCCCCCGGGTGTCCCGTTACGTTGCATCTGGTTCACACCATTCGCCATTCCTGGTTGCACCTGTATTTGGGCCTGCTGCCGCGCCATCATTTGTTGCTGTTTTCCGTCAGTGGTGTACTCATCGTGTAGGGACATGATTCTTACCCTAGCCATCATCTCCTGCGCAATGTGCCTTTGCTTCATTTTCTCTTCGCGTTCCCACTTCATACGACTAAACTCTTGTGGCGTTAGGGTTGTCTGTTTGGGTGGCGCAGGCTCATGTGCTTTTCGAAGCGCAGCGGCTTTCTGAGACTCCGCTTGCTTGTGGGCAGCAGACTCGCGCTTTCTGGCCAGCTTACGCATGCCATCGATGATAGCGAGATGTCTGTTTTCTCGCCTTCTTTCTACTCGTATTGGCGTAGTCGTGGGTCTTCTGCGCGGTTGACCTGGGGTCTGGCCTTGTTGCTGTTGCTGCTGCTGTTGAGCCTGGAACTGAGCGAAAACGGTCTTGTTGGCTTGCTCCAGTCGGCTTTGGTAGGTGCGGAAGTACTGTGTCTTGGACATCTCCGCCGGAAGACCTTCAAGCTGCACCCAGCGTTCAAAGCATTCCCATGGCGTTCGTCGACCGGATCCGGACACGAACATCGAAGGTAACGAAAGCTGCTGAGAGACCAGGGACCAGTTGAATGTATACTCTTTCACCAACGCCCGTAGCTTTTGGTCTTCTTCCCACAGCCACTGAGAGGGCGTGCGGTTTTCGAAGAAGGCAATAGTGGGCATGTTGAACTCTGTAGGTGGTCTGAATTGATGGGCAGCCTGAAGTCGGTCGCGAACGTGCTTGTTCTCCGCGTTGAATAAGGCGACATTGGTCATTTCCGGCGGTAAGTCGTTGCGACAGAATAGGCGTCGACCTGGTGTGGATGGCATTGAATGTTCGGCTGACGTACCAGATCGACTAGGCGGCGAAGACGGCTCGTCTTCAGAGTCATAGTCATACCTGCTACGCTTCTTGGGTGGCCCTCGTATTTGCGAGACCAGCTTTCCAGTGACGAACTTGGAAACGGGAAGGATGGGTGGCTCTGAGAGAGAGAACGGGTTGGTGTCGCTGGAGCCCTCGAACATCGGGTCGTAAAGAGGCAGTTCCCGGAACATGGTATCACTGGCAGGTGTGCGGTCGATCTTCATGACCACGTCGTTGAAGCCTAGTGAGAATAGACCTGTAGGGGGGCTGGCGTTGACGGGAGTAAGTACATCGTCCTCATCACCGTATGACTCACTCTCCGTCTCGTGCGTACTCGAGTGGACAAGCTCTGGGGTAGGAGCATCATTCATCTCCTCGTCGTTGCTCGCACGCCTAGCCGACTTTGGAATGCATGCATTGACCCGTAGCGTTGATCGTTCTTCAGGCGTACTGGCCACGTACTCGGCACACCATTCCGCAAAAGTAGCGGCAAGTGCTTTCTTCCATTTCCTCTCTTCCTTGAAGTCTGTGTGCATCCACTTCATGTCGAGAAGCACTTGATCCTGGTGGGTAAATGGACGCTCAGGTTCGACGGCTTTCTGAAGTTGCCTCAAGGACCATCGGTTGGCATTCTGCAACTGGTACACTCTCTTCAAAATCTTGTAGTCTTGATGTTCACGAATCATCGCAAGCGTACCAGCCGTCGACACCGTCTTCCTTGCAGATGCTACAAGTTCCTGCAGAGGTACAGACCTAGGCGGGTGGTGAGCCTGGTACTTGAAAAGACCCTCTAGATAATCTCGGCTCGAATCTTCCGAAGCACCTTGGAGCGACGCATAATCTTCGTTGTACGATTGCAGGGCTTTCGATGCCCGTGTCGGTGTCTTCTTGGCGAATACGACGGTCGAGACTTCTTGTGACTTATTGCGAGCTGTTCTTGGTCTTGGAGGACTTGTAGATGCCGAATGATTACTTGAGCGGGGGGTTGGTATGGCTTTCGGTCCTGCCTTCTCAGCTATAATTTCAGAGACAGATTTCTGTCGTATTGCTCCAGAGGCGACGCGGGTAGTCATACGCCCGGGACGGGATGTTGGATGTTGGGGCGAGGTCGTTGTTTGTGCATCCAGGGATGGTACGTCGCGCATTTCAATATCGATGTCAGCGGGAGGTGTGGGATGGTCGGCGGTAGGAGAGGCCTGTTGGTGGTCGATGGCTTGGTCGGCATTGTCGCGGTCCACAGTCGAAGGCTCCGCGGCAACGGTCGTTGGAGTTGGTAAAGAGTCAATGGCAACATCATGAACAGTCTTTGTTCCGATCGAGTCTTCTTCTTCTGTTTTTGCCGCACGGTAACCGCCGTCCACACCCTCCGTCAACGAATGTACGTCCCCGGAGGGCTGGGACTCGCTCAGACGACTCTTCCCATCGCGCGCCAACCGTATCGCCTGTTCGTCTTCGATCTGTTGCTCGATGTCTGGTGTAGGGGAGTCATCTTCTCTTGCTCGGGCGTTCTCTCTTGCCTCTTTCATTCGTTTGTGCAGAGCACGCTCGTGGTCATCCTTGACTTGCTGCGCGGCGGGGTCGAGGACATCGTCGTTTGGCAACGGGACGTTGTTGTGCTCCCTGTAAGTCTCCGAGTCAGGGCTGGTATCGGGCGAATGGTGTTGCGCGTGCGGTGTTGCTTGGGAGTAGGGCCCGACGGTCGATGAGGGGGAAGAAACGTCGACGGGCGCATTCGTGGGTGGGATGGTAAGCCGTTCCTCTTCTCTTCGCTCCTTCTCTGCAGCTTTGTCCAATTTTCGCTCCGTCTCCTGCAGTCTGGCCTCTTGAACTTCTTTTGGTGGTAGATGAACGACCTGTGGTGGCTTCGGTTTGGCGTCCGTGGTGGCACTCGACGAAGATCCGTCAGGGAGCGTAGCAGCGTTCGTGTCGTCGGCCGTCGGGGATGCAACAGCACTTGGGTCGACCGTAGTTTTGTCGCTGGGGGAATGTTCTCGATTGCTTGGAGCCTGGATAGCAAGGGCCGCGTCGGGTTGGGCATTGTTTGCTACTTCATCTTCTGTAGTTGGCGATGCAGCATGTGAGGCAGCCTTGACGCGGGGGACAACGTGGATAACGTCGCTTTGTAATGACGATTCGACTGAAGGTAATGTTTGCGTCGCAACGGACGGCGAAGCTGAGGCGGCACGGAGTTGCTCTTCGAGGCTTGGGGTGCCGACGACGGGGGATGGCGACGGCTTGGTGAAGGTCTTGGTTGGATTCTGGAAGGGTAGGGTAGCAGGGAGTGGTGGCTGATGGTCAGTAACGGCCACTGGGAAGGGCAGCGTTGCATCGTTGAAGCGTCGACCTCTAGAGGCGCGACCGTGTTAGCAGAGTGGAACGACGACAACGTGAACATTGGCGACGAGTAGGTGCATGGTACTAGGGACAGGAGGGATCTTACTGTGAGATGTCGTTTTGGTCGAGAAAACGACGTTCCTCTTCGTCAGGTTCGCCATAGACGAAGTCGTCTGCTACGGGCTGGTGGCCGTTCAGAGCGGCATTGCAGCAGCCCGTGACCTTCCAGAGTGCCCGGAGATGGCGCTCCAACGTCGCGGATGTGAATCTGGGGACATTGAATTAGCACCACCACAACACGCAAATAAACTAAAACGAGCGATTTTTCCTTGTCGCATCGATGCATTTAGTCGATTCCATCGGCCAAATTGCAAACGCGATGGATAGTCGTGGACTTTGACTTACGCGGCTTCATTTGTCTTCTCCTGGCGTAAGGTTTCCCGTAAACTGTCGAGGGACATATGAAGACCGACGAACGGTGGCCGACATCCGTTATCCACGAGTGCCGCCGTTGTGATGAATTATCGGGGTTGGTGGTCGCGTTGGTTGATGGAAATGTGTTTTGCGATATGCTGGACTGATGGGCGGGACTGCGAGAACGTGAGGGAAGGGCTGCTCACGCCGCATTGCAGGGATGGCCGTGATAAGCCCTGCCTAGCCTGGTTCATTGGGCCAACCTTGGGACACTAGCTGCGCCTTACTCCACCCGGCCTAGCCCTGCCGTCTGCATCAAAAACTTCTGGATCGCAAGACGCGACGGCTGCGCGAAACAACGACGAGTTATCGACAATGGCAAAGAGAAAGAGAGAGACCGCCGAGAGCGCCGCCAAGGCGAAGGCGCTGAAGAGCTCCAAGGGCGCTGCTGCCTCCACCACAAAACAGCCGGCGACCAAGGAAACGGCGATCCGCAATGGCAAGGAAGGTGCAGCCAACGGGAAGATGGACCTGAGCATGAGCAAACTCCAGATCGATTCCACTGCAAAAAGCGAAGATTCCGTCCCAGATGTCACGACTGTGCAAGTCATAACCGGCTCCTACGAGAGAGTTCTGCATGGATTCGCGGCATCCATCCCCAGCAGTCTCTTCACCGGACAGGATGATGCATCAACACCTGAGACGGACAGGCCAAAAGTAGATTTTACCGACACATTTCTTTTCAACGCCCATTCATCCTCCATCCGCTGTCTTGCCCTGTCTCCGCTCTCGAATGAGACGTCCAAAATCACGTTAGCTACAGGCAGCACCGATGAGCGCATCAACCTTTACTCCATCTCGACCGCCCCCCCAGTCGCCTCAAAACTCAGACCAAAGCTGCCTTCTCTCCATGGCGGCTCCATTACTGAGAATCCCAAGAACAAGGAACTCGGCTCATTGCTTCACCACTCGTCAAACATCACAGCCCTCTACTTCCCAACCAGGAGTAAGCTCCTCAGCTCCGCTGAAGACAGCACTATCGCCATCACGAGAACACGCGACTGGACTGCCCTCTCAACCATCAAAGCGCCAATACCGAAGCCCCAAGGCCGACCCAGTGGAGACACAGCCGGACCCGGTGAAGTACCCTCTGGAATTAATGATTTCGCCGTCCACCCTAGCATGAAGCTCATGCTGAGCGTAGGCAAAGGCGAAAAGTGCATGCGACTCTGGAACCTCGTAACAGGAAAGAAAGCCGGCGTGCTCAACTTTGACCGCAACATCCTCACCGCCGTAGGCGAAGGGCGCTTCGCATCCGGTGAGGGAAGACGAGTCATATGGGACAAGGAAGGCGAGGAGTTCGCCGTGGGCTTCGAGCGCGGCATCGTCGTTTTCAACATCGAATCCAAGCCAAAAGCAAAGATTGCACCGACCCCGAGGACTAAGATCCATCAAATGCACTACTTGCCGTCGGAGTCGCATCCGGGCACGTTACTAGTCTCAACCGAGGATGGCCGCGTTCTTCTCTTCGACACGAACACCACGATACCGACTGAATCGTCAGAGAAGAACAAAGACGAAGTTCCTGCTAGCAGATTAGTCGCTCAGATCGGTGGTCCAGCAGCAGGCATGACAGGCCGTGTCAAGGACTTTGAAATCGTCCAGCTCTCGCAAACAAATTTCCTCATCGTCACTGGTAGCAGCGATGGCACAGTGCGCTTCTGGTCACTGAGCACGAACGAGCTACAGAGCGATGATGCGGGCAAGGCGGAGGGTTTCACAGCGGCGCAAGTCGGCAAGCTGCTTGGAACCTCTTCGACTGGTACCAGGATTACGTGTCTGAAGGCTTTCTCCATGACAGGCAAGCCGGATGAAGAGGAAGAAGAGGTCGTTGAGAAAGACGCAGAGATGTCGAGTAGCGAGGATGATAGCCAGTAGTTTAGAGTTTAAGTTGTAGCATTAATGATACCACCACCTCGTTCTTGCGACTTCATTGTTATGTATCAATTTCATGGAATGCGATTTACTGTCGTCTCGATGCTTATCTAAATCATACAACTTCCGTTTTACCTCTATCTTCAAACTCTGGTCTTTCTACAAATTCATAGTGACGGTCATACTATTGCTATGCACCAACAGTACCGGCGGTAAGCCTTGGCACAGGACCTCCAAATCGCTAATGTATTTGACACTCTCTGCCTCACTTTCACAGGTACCCTCCATAGGACTAGGGAGCGTAGTAAACACAACTGCCGTTTCATCAGAATGCTTCCGTATAAGCTCATTCAGGATAAGATGCTGAGCGCGACACGGTAGGTCGTTGAATGAGAGAGGGATGGCTTGTTGGGCAGGAAATCCGGAAGCTGGGGAGGCCGTACCCGTGTCCGTAGGTTGGTGAGACGATGCTGCGGCTGAGTGGGGACTGGAATTTGCTGGTGTATTTTCTGCGGCGAGTTGGGAGGGCTCCCCAGATGTCACAATGGGGTCTTGTTTGTTGGCTGTTGCTGGTTTGGGCGTATCGACGAATGTTATCGATGGGCCGGCCGTTTCTTCCGATGATATCGCTGTTCGGGGAGTTGGATTCGATGTGAACTTGGGCAGTGACTGCCGACGCATTGTAGGCGGTTTGACAGCGGCGCGTGAGGATCCAGAGCGCTGAGAGGATGAACTGGCTACACTTTGGGACTGGGCTCGCTCTCCGGCGTGAAGAATAGCTGTGTCAGAGGCAACGGCGTCTGGGTGCGGTTTGAGTGGTGTCACCGACTGTGTGGTCGGCCGGTCATCTTTCTGCGAGGTACTGTCCTTCCGTGAACTTTTCCAAATGGCCTTACGGAGATCCAGCTGCCTGGTGAAGAAAGAGGTGCTGGGTGCCGTTTTGCGTCTTCTTAGTGACATTCTCTGCCCGTTCTGATCACTCTCATCACTCGATGCATCCAAGTCGTATTCGTCGAAGTTGCTGCCACTAACGACTGCCTCGCTATCAGAAGCCATTGCTTCGTCATCAGCATCGTCTTCCCTTCCGCCGGCTGAGGATGGTTGAGTGTCGCTATCGCTGTCTTCAAGTAGCTGGACTGGTATTCTTTGGCTTTGCATTTTGGCCCTTGCCCCGTCCCCAAGATTGCCAACAGACGTTCTACTTTTTGCTTTACGTAGCATCTTGCGCAGGGCTGAGAAGCGCTTTGGGTTCGTCTCTTGCCTACCATGTTGGAACGAGGCAATAGGCCAACTGGTGACGGCTTCAAGAATATCGACAGTCTGTGCTAGTTCCTGGCTCGCACTCAAACTCTCGGGCTGACGCAGTCGTTTGATGTCTTGCCACCATCGCTCGTCTTCCAGCGAGTAATCGATATCACGACCAGTCTGATCAAAGTGGCCATCATCTCTTCCGTTGATGATGACTTCATACATGCTCAAATCTCCGGAGGACAACCAGAAGACGTGGACTTCAGCCTCAATGCGCAGATTACGCAGCAATGTAGTAACGCGACTACGCTCTTCCTCGACGTCCGTCTCATACTCCACAAAAACACAGACTCTCAATTTGTACATGCGCTTCCAAGACGGTACCGTGTGTAAGATGCATCCAAGCTGCAGGATGAGTGTATACGTGTCGAAATTCGTGGTCAGAACATTCTTGCGGATTGGCTCATCGCCAGTAGTAGCGACCTCGGCTGACATTTGAATCGGCCAGAGGTCGATGTACTTCTTTGATGAATCCTCGATATCAATGTCATTGAGACCAATGAAGTTGAACGCTTTTTCTTTCACCGTAGGCTTGTTAGGCGGCACCTCGAGTTCCTGGAACCCCTTGCCTATAGCGACATTTGCTTGCAACCGGAGAATCAGATCTTCGATAACAGTGACGTAACTGCGTATAGCAATCGCGTTTTCTGGTTTCATAGCATCAGTGGGAAGCATACTATGGGTGTTTCCTGTGACGCGTCGCCTGGCTGCTGCTTGGATTGCTTTCCGAGAGATGGGATGGTTCGTAGCCTTGCTGGATGGGCGTGATGGTTGGGGCGAAGGTATGCCGATGGAAGGCTGCGCTTGCCTCATCTCAGGTAGGTTGTAGAAGCCCATGACAACTATGTTTGGCCGCATGCCACCTAGCCCTGCACCCAGAACAAGGTTGCGAGCGCCCCACTCGACGGCAGGAGATATAGAGATGTTCACGAACGCTTTGATCCTGGAGAAGTCGATATACTTTGTCCAAGACTGCTGTTGTCGTCTTGCTTCTGGCACAGCTTCCCCGAAGTCATCAGAGACAATGACGTGCCCAAGTACGAAGAGACCTCCCTTCTTCAGCGAATTGCAGAACTGGATCAACTTATACTGCCGCCGCGGATCATTGACTAAGAGTAAGATCTGGGGTCTCCAGAACTTGACATGCTCTTGGCGCAAGCGCAGCAAGTACTTTCGCACCTGGTGATAGATGAGACCCTGACTCACATCGCCCCATGGCTTAGGCGGGGTGCTGCAGAAGTAGAGATACGAAGTCAGTATATGTCTCACATGCACTTCGTACAGTCAAAACTTACGTATAGTGAATCAGTAAGAAGATAATCATGAGCAGAGCTACACATCCAGATGCATAGAAGCCGTCGACGAAGAACATGGTACCTCCACAGACGACCGTCCCAACAGCAGCTGTGGGCCAGTTGAAGTAGTGGAAGGAGGGTCGGAAGTTTGGGGCAGAACCAATCTTGAGTAAGAAACAGGCCAAGTTGGTGACGAGAAATGTCATTAGATACTAAAGAATGTTAGGATTTGAACAGGTAGAGTTTGACTGACGACTGGTAGAGTAATAGGGAGCACTTGCTGTCATTGTGATAAATGAAGCAATCTGATTGATGTCGGCAAACATTGTGATTTGAGCGATGATAAAAGTGATGATGATGGCGTAGATCGGCTGTACGAATGAAGCTACGTGGTTAGTTTAGACATAGCAAATATTACTGTAGACATCCTACCTCATCGGATTTCTTCGTGCCCTGTCCAAAGATCGAAAGTCCAGGAATAAGATTGTCGCGAGAAAGAGCCTGGAGGAGCTTGGCTGAACCAATAACACCCATGAGTACCGAGAATAAGGATGTCGCCATCTCGCCAGCAAGCACGACCGCGCCAGATATGTTGGTCAGCTGGATGACATTTGTGTTATTGTAGAAAGTTTCGCGTGCTATTGACGCCGCCATAGCGAAGATAACGAGTGTGTAAAGAATGAAGGTCAGACCTATGCCATACAAGGTCCCTTTCGGGATAGCTTTACTTGGGTGCTTGAGGTCGCCACTCATGCTTGCACCGGCCAGAATCCCTCCCGTAGCTGGGAAGAGGATACCAAAGAGATCTTGGAAGTTCTCTCGGTGATGATCGGCACTTCCCGCGGCTCCTCGCGTGAAATGGGGTAGTAAGTTCTGACGGAATGTGTCCATGCTGAGGCCTGTGAAAACAATTTCTTCTTTCGGGTTCTCGAACGGAGGCCTGAACACAGCGGACAGAGGAATACTGATAGTCGCGACCAACAAGACTAGTAGTAGGCCGTTGCTGCAGCGTGCGAAGAGCCCACTTCCAGCAAGGCAGATAAGTGTGCACGCGGCTAGAACCAAGGTAGCCCAGAGGAACTGCCACCAGTAGCTTTGAGGTAGCCACTCTGCCATGTCACCTCCATTGCTACCGAAGTTCTCGATGAGACAGTCAATGAGACCGACAGCATTGAGCGAGGTGTTGAAGACTGAGCCAAGATAGTAGACAATGCCTATCGATCCGCCGAACTCTGGCCCCAGGCTGCGGGAGATCAAGTAGTACGCGCCTCCTCCTCTAACCGTGCCATTGGTGGCAACAGCGGAAATACTCAACGTAGTTAAGAGATTGATGGCATAAGCTGCTATCAGCATACCCATCATGCCAATCAAGCCAGCTTGTCCGAGAAGGAAGCCGAATCTGAGAAACATCAAAATCGACAAGACATTGAGGGTTACCGGCACGAAAACTCCAGCGAAAGTGCCTAGTTTGTCGGTACCTCCAACGGGTCTGGGGAAAGCGCCAGGCCTTGGTTTGGTGGTTTCGCTGACTGAGTGTCGTTTGCCGTCATTATTTGGCTCCTTCGCTAAATTGGATCGTGACGTCTGAAGGATGCTCGAGAACCAGCTGCTCATCCCTCTCTGCTTGCTCCCCGTCCCTTGAGCGCCATCGTAGACATCGGCATCAGCTGGAAGCTGGCGTCCACTGCTTGGCAGAAGCGGTGTTTCCTCGTCAGGTGGTGGTGAATGCTGTACGAACGAGCGTCGATGCAGTCGCGCACTCTCATCTCGTGCTGTACGGGTTGCAAAGTTGGAGCGTGTCCGCGGCAGGGTGAGCCTGGTCGTCTGGTCGTCGTCCGCATTCGTCATGGTCTCGGCATCGGGAACCTGGTTCAATGTTCGTGGCACGGGGTGTCACTGCGGCTCCGGTCAGGCCGTGCACGGGATGCGCCGATGAGCGTTAGATGGTGAGGTGTAGGAGCGAGACATGGACAGAACAGCTGAGAGCAACGACAGGGCAACACATCCGAGGCGCGATGACGCCGCATCTACATCGCCAACAGTAAAGTCTTCTGCTATGCTTCACTTGGCGGCTTAGCGCTCGCTTCTCGGTGGAAAGATGCAGGGCTTCCAACGGTGTGACATGGTCATCCCGCGCGTGGGGCGCCACATCTCTCCGGCGAATCGACGGATGACCTCAACCTCTCGGCACAGGCCTCGAAGCAGCCCGACTCAGCTTTCCTTGCTTCTTCTGCGCGTCTCCCTCTTGCTGCTGTACATTACGCGTAGCATCTCGAAGCCTCGCGGTATGTGTCCACTGGCCACGCCATCCATATAACTACCCGTAGCGTGTTTTATCGCTCAGCATTCCCTTTGCGACGTTAGACGCAGGTAGCCGAAGCTCGCGTTTCTTATCACAGAGTTCACTGCGGCTCCACAACACCACACACGCAGCCCAACATGTCGGGTGAGCGTTCGACATCGACGAACCCACAGGCGGTGCCGTCGTCGCGAGATTCTCGACGAAGTTCTCCCGATACGCAGTCTGTTCGTGCAGGCTCTATCGCGCGACGGGGCTCACCCGTTCCTTCCCTTCCCAACGGCACGCCTGCCGTGCGCCAAATACCAACACCCTCCCAGACCCAGACGGCAAACTCGTCGTCGATACAGACACCGCTGCCTGGACGCGCAGATCCGCAGTCGTCGCTGCCCGGCCCAGCCGAGTCGAACCTCTCTTCAGCGCTGAAAGAGTCACTGGGCAATTCACCCCCACGGTTCGGCACACCTCCAATACGCCCACTGTCCCCCGCCCAAGACGCGCCTCCTCGTGGCCCGCCTAGCAACTACGGTTCCTTTGACGGCCGCGGTCGCTCGCCTGTGCCGTATGAAGACCCCGAGATCGTGCGCCGGCATCTGGTAGGCCACTATGCCTCACCAAGCAGGTCAAATCGTGGAAGAATAGGCGATGACGATGCCCAATCAACTGGAACGAGGCCCGAGGAAGACGAGGAGCAGTTTTCGAGCTTGCAACTCCAGGGCGGCGACATCACGCGACAGATTTACAGGTGGAGCGAGCAGCAGGCGGCGGAAGAGCAGGGCAAGTTGCAGCGCAGCAAGAGCTTCCACGGTTCGCGACGTCGTCCTGAAGACGAAGCACTCGACATCGACTCCATTCGCCAGCCTGGTGGCTTCAGACGAAACTACTTACGCAGAGCCGCTGGGAGTCCCTCACCCGGCCCAGGCCCGTCTGGCTATGGAACAGTCCGACAGGCGCGCCCACCGCCGCAGGTCTTTACCAGCAACTTCTTGGAGTTCCTCACGTTATATGGCCACTTCGCCGGTGAATCTCTCGAAGAAGACGACGAGGTGTTGGGACCGGACGAATACTTCTCCTCCGATGCTCTGGATTCCGGCGCGCAGAGTGAAGACGAAGACCGCGAGTACGGCGAGTCGAGCGCACTGCTCACCCCCGGCAAGCGAAGAAAGCGCAAAGCGAAGAAGACCGGCACCGGCAGCCCCACAGGTGCAGCCATGCTGCTCCTCAAGTCGTTTGTTGGCACTGGTGTCTTGTTCCTGCCCCGAGCCTTCCTTAACGGCGGCATGCTCTTTTCCAATGTGGTACTCCTTGGTGTCGCGGGTCTCTCGTATGCCTGCTTTGTCTTGCTTGTCTCCACCCGGCTCGTGGTAGAGCACTCGTTCGGTGACATGGGCTTTCATCTCTACGGAAACTGGATGCGCAACATGATCAACTCTTCGCTTGTCATATCCCAGATCGGCTTCTCATCTGCCTACATCGTCTTTGTGTCTGAGAACCTGCAAGCCTTTGTTCTTGCAGTATCCAACTGCAAGACCTTCATCGACATCAAGTACATGATCATGATGCAGATGGTCATCTTCTTGCCGTTGTCGCTCTACCGCAACATCAACAACATTCAGAAGCTCGCATTGGTGGCAGATCTCTTCATCCTCATGGGTCTCGTATACCTGTACTACTACGATCTCTTCACCATCGTTGACCAGGGCGGTATCTCCGACATCGTCAACTTCAACGCCAAAGACTGGACGCTCTTCATCGGTACCGCCATCTTCACATTCGAAGGCATCGGTCTCATCATCCCTATCCAGACCGGCATGAAAGACCCGAAGAAGTTTCCCAAGGTCCTGGGAGGTGTCATGATCATCATCACTGTCATCTTCCTCAGCGCTGGAGCCCTTTCGTACGCAGCGTTTGGATCCAAGACGAAGACTGTGGTACTTCTCAACATGCCCCAGGATAACAGATTCGTCAACGGCGTTCAGTTTATCTACTCGCTCGCTATCTTGCTATCTACGCCACTACAGATCTACCCGGCAATCGAGATTACCAGCCAGCAGTTGTTCAGTAGGACAGGCAAGTACAACCCGTACGTCAAGTGGAAGAAGAACTTCTTCCGATTCTTCATGGTCTTGGTGTGCGCTTGCCTTGCTTGGGCTGGTGCGGGTGACTTGGACAAGTTTGTCAGTCTGGTAGGAAGCTTTGCCTGCATTCCGCTGGTCTTCATCTATCCTGTAAGCACACATCTTCCTGTGACTTGCTCATTGCTAACAATACGTAGCCCTTGCTCCATTACCGGGCTGTCGCGCGCACAACCACCGCACGTGTATTGGACGTACTGCTTTGCATCATCGGGGCGGTTGGCATGGTATATACCACAACTCTCACTGTCCAGAGCTGGATCCACGGAGGTGCTCCCAAGGCTCCCGGCTACTGTGACAGCCGGTAGTCGACGGTTCCCAATCGCAAATTACCTTATTTCTCGTTTTGCATTGCATGTAGCATTTCAGCGATGTACATCAGCACTCATCTTTGGTTATCTCTCATCATAGAAGTTACGCTAGGCAGGTTTGGGTTCGGGCGCACTTTTTCGCGGTCTAGTCCACGTACATGTTCGATGAGTAGAAGCGGCTAGGCTCGAGCTCTCATATAGTTGAATCATTGTAGAACTTGACTAGTCTCTCTTTTTGCTTTTCAATGTCAACTGCACTGTGACATAAGTGTGAAAACGTTGCATATGTGCTTGGGCGTGTTCAATGCTGTGATGTGTCCTTAAAACGGCAAGCAGCATCTGAAACGGGGTGAGGCAAATGGTGTGTTTATTTCTCCGAAGATGCAGCGGATACCTAGCTGCTGACCAGGGCCGCGATACGAGACGATACAATACTGGTGCAACCTTTGGCGAGTAGGATACGAAGTACATGCAGGGCGCGGAAAGACCGGAATGAGGAGTCGGCACGAATGCAACGGTAGGACTGTTGTCAAGGCGTGCATGTGCGGCTGATGTTCGTATACGCCACTTACGGTGGGGTTTCAGATGCCGTGTTTGTGGTATGGATGGCAATTTAGAGGCGGTCAAGACAATCGAACTGCTAAGGCATCCAGACGTTCCCAACGGACGCAGGCCAAAGGTTCTTGTCGGCACGCTTTCCTATAGTCGAGCTCACACCTGCAGAAAGGTAGACTAAGCTTTTCGCCAGAGCGGAACAAGCGCGCAGTAGCTACAAGGTGCTCACCGTTGTTCGACTTCAGATGCAGTTGAGCAGACGTACACGCCCCGAAGTCTCAGCTCTATCTTCCACGTTTGTGGTTCCAGTGCGTGATTCGTTGGCAGCATCGGCCACAACGGGTTGAAGACATTCTCTGGCTCCTGTGAGGTGTGCGTCGTTGGCGCTCATGCGTGAAATGCAGACCTGCAGGGCCAGACGATATTGCTTCTCACCGTCTGATTCAGACAATACTGCACACGGTGGGGAGCACATTGCGGGTAAACCTGCGCCGTTAGTGGGACGGTTGGTGCAGCTAGCGACTGGGTTCCACCCATCTGCCATGATTTGTTTTGGCATATCGGTTTTCTCCAAGCTGTCGACCATATCAGCAGAAGATCACCAAACAGAGTTTACACGAGATGTCAAGTCGTGACGCACGGCGCTGGCTTCCTAATTCGGAGCCGTACCCGCGCTGACGTAGCGGATCCAAGATATTGGACGATGCAGCAGAATTAGAAACCTCTCCATAAGCACAGTCTTTGGGCGAGCTTGAGGCCTCGCATGCGGCGAATGCGGCGCCCGTCAGGACATGAGTGGCATAGTGGCCGCGGTGTAGCATTGCGAAGAGAAGATTTCTAGCATCTTGACATGAAAATAGTCGAGGAACGGGCCTAGCGTTGCTATTTTGGAGGTGCTGCGCCTCTTGGTCCCTGAGAAACGCTGGATAGCGGGCGATCAGGTCAGGAACAGCAGCGGGGGCTATTGGCTGGCAGCATCGCGGAAGCCGATGGACCAGGATGATTCCGCGAGACATGACGAAATAGGGGACAGTGAGGGAGGGCGTGGCAGAGAGTCGCAGGGCTGCGAGGGCGAGATTCAAGGGTGGTAGAGCGGCGTCACAGACGGGTGCGATACGCTGCATTGGCGAGGCTAGCCAGGCCGGGTGGAGAAGGGCGTCGCTGGGGCATGCTCAGTGCTTGGCCCTGGAAGATATAAGTCAAACACACCACCGCTCTTTCTCTGCTCACACACCTGTCTGCTTCCCCTCCCACCCTACTTTCTTGCACTCGCCCAATTGACTCCGACTGCCTTACAATCGCTTCCATTCCTATTCAGCACCCTACTTTCGTTTCGTCGCCATGTGGTAAGTCCCCGCCGCCCCACTATGTGAAGCTGTGGCAGCTACAGCGAGGCTTTGGACACGGGCTAACGACGGTGTCTGCAGCGGTATCTTCGGCTACATCAACTACCTGGTGGAGAAGGACAGGAAGTACATTCTCGACACACTCATCAATGGTAAGTAATCCCGCAGCCGCTCCCCCAGACGCGCGTTCCACGGAGTCGGAAGTGGTTTGGTGGGGCTGGAGGGCGATCACTAACACGCTGTCCCCTCAGGTCTGCAACGTCTAGAGTACCGTGGTTACGACTCGGCTGGTCTTGCCATTGACGGTGACAAGAAGAATGAGGTCTACGCCGTCAAAGAGGTCGGCAAGGTCGCCTCGCTGAAGAAGCTCGTCGAGGAGCAGAACTTCGACCTCAACAAGGTCTTCGACTCGCACGCCGGTATCGCCCACACCCGATGGGCCACCCACGGTCCCCCATCGCGTGTCAACTGCCATCCCCACAGGTATGTCACGTCCACGTTCTTTGGACCACCCAGAGCACGCACTAACCGCCCACCAGGTCCGACCCCAACTGGGAGTTCTCCGTCGTCCACAATGGTATCATCACAAACTACAAGGAGCTCAAGACGCTGCTCGAGAGCAAGGGCTTCAAGTTCGAGACGGAGACCGACACCGAGGCTATTGCCAAGCTCACAAAGTACATCTACACCGAGCACCCCGACCTGAGCTTCCCCTCGCTCGTCAAGGCCGTCATCAAGGAGCTCCAGGGTGCCTTTGGTCTTCTCCTCAAGTCCGTTCACTACCCCCATGAGGTCGTTGCGGCCCGCAAGGGTTCTCCCCTCGTCATCGGTGTACGAACACAGAAGAAGATGAAGGTCGACTTCGTCGATGTCGAGTACAACGACGAGGGTGCTGCTCTCCCCGCTGAGAGCGCCTCGCACAACGTTGCGCTGAAGAAGTCCAACAACTTGCTCGCTCCCCCTGACAAGTCGCTCCTCCACCGATCGCAATCGCGCGCTTTCCTGTCCGACGACGGCGTCCCGATGCCCACCGAGTTCTTCCTCTCGTCCGACCCCTCCTCCATCGTCGAGCACACCAAGAAGGTCCTGTACCTCGAGGACGACGACATTGCACACATCCACGAGGGTTCCCTCAACATTCACCGTCTGCACAAGGATGACGGCTCGTCCAACGTCCGCACCATCCAGACTCTTGAGATCCAGCTCCAGGAGATCATGAAGGGCCGTTTCGACCACTTCATGCAGAAGGAGATTTTCGAGCAGCCCGAGTCCGTCGTCAACGCCATGCGTGGTCGTCTCGATGCTGTCAACAAGACCGTCACTCTTGGTGGTCTCCGTCAATACCTCTCTACCATCAGGCGATGCAGGAGAATCATCTTCGTTGCCTGCGGTACTTCGTACCACTCGTGCATGGCTGTCCGTGGTATCTTTGAGGAGCTCACTGAAATCCCTATTGCCGTTGAGCTGGCCTCCGATTTCCTTGACCGTCAGGCACCCGTCTTCCGTGACGACACCTGCGTCTTTGTCTCTCAGTCTGGTGAGACTGCCGATTCCCTGGGTGCTCTCCGCTACTGCTTGGAGCGCGGTGCCCTGACTGTCGGTATCGTCAACACTGTCGGTTCCTCCATCTCTCTCCTCACCCACTGCGGTGTGCACATCAACGCTGGTCCTGAGATCGGTGTTGCCTCCACCAAGGCCTACACCTCGCAATTCGTCTGCATGGTCATGTTCGCGCTCTCTCTCAGTGAGGACCGTGCATCCAAGCAGAAGAGGCGGGAGGAGATCATCGAGGGTCTCACCAAGATCTCGGACCAGTTCAAGGAGGTGCTCAAGCTCGACCAGCCCATCAAGAAGCTTTGCGAGAGGTTCAAGAACCAGAAGTCCCTGCTGCTTCTCGGCCGTGGCTCTCAGCACGCTACCGCGCTCGAGGGTGCTCTCAAGATCAAGGAGATCTCGTACCTTCACTGCGAGGCTGTCATGTCTGGTGAGCTCAAGCACGGTGTCTTGGCTCTGGTCGACGAGAACCTCCCTATCGTCATGATCCTTACCCGTGACGACATCTTCGCCAAGTCGCTCAACGCATACCAACAGGTCATTGCCCGTAGCGGACGACCAATCATCATCTGCAACGAGAACGACCCCGAGTTCCCTACCGACAAGACAGACAAGATCGAGGTGCCCAAGAACGTCGACGTTCTCCAGGGTCTCATCAACGTCGTTCCCCTGCAACTCATGTCCTACTGGATGGCGGTTGCCGAGGGTGTCAACGTTGATATGCCCCGTAACCTGGCCAAGTCGGTTACCGTCGAGTAGATGTATTATGGATATGGCGTTCTCTAGGATAGAGAAGCTGGTGTGATTTGGATTTGATTTACGATTGAAAGCTCTTGGATGTAGCTTATGTGTATGGCATGGAAACTTTTACGATATCTAGAACACGGAGCGATGCGATGCTCTGATTGAATGAACAA
>Ga0265798_10002166_pt1 | contig 29197 bp, 24 predicted proteins | sample P3T30metagenome_FD_192430 | JGI IMG/M metagenome (GOLD analysis project Ga0265798, IMG submission 192430) | Plant litter microbial communities from East Loma Ridge, Irvine, California - P3 T30 | ecosystem: Environmental > Terrestrial > Plant litter > Unclassified | place: USA: California...
ACGCCTCGATAATAAATGGATGATCGTCTACAATCAGAATATTGACTTTCGCTGGCATTATTTGGTTGGTTATGCGATGACCGATTCGCCGGACGGCACTGTTTGTTCGGTATCTGGTTTGCTTTCGGTGGGGAAAGTTATGGAAATTGTTGTTCCCTTTCCTTTTTTCGACTTAATTTCTAACTGACCGTCGCATTCCTGGGTTCTTGACAGCATATTGGTCAACCCTATTCCTTTGCTTTTTTTGTCGACGGCAAAGCCCTGGCCGTTGTCGGACACGCGCAGGTTCAGGATGCCGTCTTCTTGTTTCAGGGACACTTTTACTTTTGTCGCATTGGCGTATTTGTTCACGTTTTGCAGGGCTTCCTGGACTATCCGGTAGATATTGATCTTGAGATTATTGGAAATTTTGTCCCACGGGATGGCATCGTCGATCTCTGTTTCGACGTCGGTTTCGAAATTGTTGCTTTGTTCCTCAAGCAGATTGGTCAAGATCGCCAGAAAATTATTGATGAGGATGAATTTCTCCCGATTCAGGTCGTGCGAGATCTCGCGGATGTCCTGTTCGATGTTTTTGAGTTCGGTCAGATAATTGTTGCGCTTGTCGGTGGCCTCTGCCCCATCGCTTTTATTGAGGCTGTCCAGGTTGAGGCGTGCGCCGAACAAGCGGCTCAGGACGCCGTCGTGAAGTTCCTGCGCGATCCGTTTTTTTTCGCGGATACGGCCTTCCTCAATCTTATTTTGCTGGGCGATCATGAGGTTGTAGATTTCCTCATTTGCCTTTTGCTGAGCCTGCTTGAGCATCAATTCCCGGTTTTTGGCGCGCTGAGTCCTGATCACGAACAACAGCAACCCGATCATCACCGTTCCCACGAAAAACAACAGCAGATTCCGGTTTTTTTCTTCGAGTTTGTCCTTTTGGAGTGAAATTTCGTCTGTTTCGAATTGAATGCGGGCGAATTTGTCTTTGAGTTGGCGTTCGGCTTGTTGGACAGAATCGTTAATTCTTATATATTCTTTGGAATAATTTTGAGGATTAATTGTATCGTATACTGATAATTGCTTTAAGGGTGTCAATTTATTAGTAGGGTTGCCGCTTTTATTTGATAAGTCTAACGCCTCTTTTGCTAATATAACTGCATCTGCCTTTCTTCTAGTTTCATATAAGTACTCGGCCATTCGTGACTTGGTGAAGACTATTCCTGAAACGAATCCTAAGCTATCCTTAAGTCTTATCGATTCTTCAAATAATGATTTTGTTTTTGAATTGTAAGGATTAATTTTATATTCTGAAAATGCGAGATTGTCTAAAAGGATAGAATACAGAGATGGATTTCGAACCTTCAAATTTTGATCTTGTAAAGCGGCCTGAAAATTTTGAATCGCCAACTTATTTTTTTTTGAATTTTGATAAACATTTCCAATATTATTCAGGGTTGTGGCCTTAGGATCATTGTAGCTTAAACTATTTTCGTTGACAACAATAAGGGCCTTTTCCAGGTATTCTATCGCTCTACCATATTCATTATGTGCATTTGAAACAAGCCCAAGCATGGTTAAAGCTTCGAATAATTTTTGCTTATCCTTTGTGTCCTTTAAATATTTTAGAGCCTCTAATGAGGAAAGTTCACAGGCAAAATAATCATTTTCATTCCACAGAACTTCCGCTTTTTTCAGGTTAACGTCTGCCAAATCATCATCATTTTTTAAGAGGGTATAATACTTTTCTGCTTTGGTATAAAAAGAAATGGCACTATCCGTTTTTATCGAATTTTTGTAGAAATCTCCTAAATAGATTAAGGCTTTAGCCATATTTACAGTATCACGGTTTTTTTGTGATATGGAAAAAATGCTTGATGATGTCCTTTTATAATCTTCAAAGTATCCAATATTATAGTATCTATTGGCAACTTTGAATAAGCCTCGAATTTTTACGGAATCGGATTCCTCGAAATCAATTATTCCGTGTGCTCGTTTTGTATAGTGTAGGCGCTTGCTAAGTGAAAGAGAGTCTGCATTGGCATAATTTAAATAAAAGTTTAAGCTATCCCCCTGAAGGATTTTCATGTCATTATCACTTTTCCGAAAGCAACTGAATGATAAAAATAATACTGTTATTATTAAGCCGGTAATTCTCAAGTTTTTTAGGCAAATCTAGTAAAAATTGATTAGCTAGATCAATCCTCGTCTTTTAGCTTCTCTTATAATATCTTCATCTGTACCCTTTCCAATATTCAAAAATTCCTTTATGACACATTTTCTCTTATCGATCGCACTTGTTGAAAGAGGTATATATTGATTAAGACTTTTAGTTTTTATTCCGCTCCCAATTAAATTGAGAATTTCACGATTAACTGAATCCAAAATTAGCCTGTCTTGACTCATTTCCTTTACACAATCCTGAAACGTGTCACTATAGACATATTCATATCGTAATACCTTCTCTACAGCCTCGACAAGTTGATTGGGAGTAAAATCGCTTTTAATCAGAAACCCTTCAGGGTTTATGTCCCGATATAAAGAGTATAAAGTCAACTTCTCTATGTGTGATGTTATGATTATTATTTTAGCAATTGGAAAAAGTCTTCTTGCCATTTTACCCAATTCTTTACCTGAATGTTCATTTTTTTCACCACCGCGTTTGAGAGAAATGTCAAGAATTATGATGTCGTATGAGAGAGTTGATGTGTTCATTACTAGCTGAGCCTCTTCGAAAGTGGACGCTGTTGTGAAGTCAAACAACATATCTTTACCAAACACTTGAAAAATACTTTTATACCCTTCAATCATTGATAAATGGTCCTCAATTATTAGCATTTTCTGTCTCATAATTTCTTATTTTAAGTTGAAAATAAAGTTTCGTCCCCATGTTTAGATCTGTTTCGAATTTTATTTGGGCATTTAATACTTTCGCTCGATAAAATATATTACTTATGCCCATGCCTTCTTTCTGAGTATTGAGCTGAAAGCCAATCCCATCATCTTCAATGCAAATGTTAAAGACATCATGATCCTGATTTATTTGTAAATAAATATTGTTAGCTTTTGCATGCTTTTTTGAATTGGATATGGCTTCTTGAATAATGCTTATAATGTGAAATTTTTGATCGTCCTTTAAAATTTCAAGTGAAATATCATCCTTAAGCATAATTGTTACTTTTGGGTCTTGCCCGCTACTATTATGTCGACTTACAAGTTCTCTTACTGTTTGTTCAAATTCATCTTTTTGTTTACTTGACTGGACCATTTCATATGCTATGCCTCTGATTTCTCTTTCAATCATTTGAAGTTCGTTCAAATATGTTAAACTTTGTAGGCCGCAGTCTTCGCCATTTTTTATCAGTAAGACATGAAGATTAAGTCTTATGCTCGTAAGTGAATTTATAACGCTGTCATGTAAATCCATGGCTATCCGGCGCTTCTCTTCACTTCGGGCCATATTAGCTATTGACTTCTGCTCGATAATTAAATTATATATCTGATCTCCCATCAGCTTTTCAGTTCTGAGCCATTCTATTTCTTTCTTTTTAATTCTCAAAAAGAAAATCAAGTAAGAAATTATTAAAATTGTAAGTGTTATAAGAACCCAGATAAGTATTTGGTTCGATTTATAAAGTTTCTTATCTTTTTCAAGAATCGAAACGGTAATTTTCTGATTTAATCCGATGACATTTCGAGTAAGTCGCCTTTCTTCGTTATTGAGACGATCTTGAAGAATCAAAAGATCATTAACTAAATTTAATTTTTTATTTCCTGATATGGACAAGAGGGCCTTTAATGCTAATATTTGATCTTTGTCATTTTTCTTTTTAGATAATTTATAAGCCTCTATTATAATTTTTTTTGCCGCTAACGTATCGCCAATTGATGTATAATATTCCGCAACGTTTATCCGAGAATGGATTTCTTGAAAATGTAAAGAATCTTTTACTCGTATGGCCTCCTTGAAAATAGCGGAAATAGACCTATTCTTTTTATCCATTTTATAAAGAGCAATTCCCTTATTTTCCAAAAGTACGGCACGAATCCCGCTATTCGTATGCATTATAATCTTTAAGCCTGCTTCAAAGTACTTTAGTGCGATATTGTGGTGGCCCATCTCTAAATGTACTTTTCCAACATTATTATAGGCAGTGGCTAATGCCCAATTATCATCGTATGTTCTGACTGTGTATAAGGCAGCATTTAAGAACTTGAGGGCCATTTTGAAATTTCTACTTTCTAAATTGCTAATTCCAAGAGTAGTGTAACACTGATAAATCTTAGGTCTCATATTGACCTTCTTATAATAAGCTAATGCTTGGAGAGCATATATTTCAGATTCGGTGTAATCAGCCTGCCAATAAAGTAGTTCTGCTTTAATTAAATTGATTGAAGCAGTTCCAGATTGACAATCATTATTTTTATAAATTTCAGCTGCTAACCGCAGGTAATAATAAGCACTATCTTTTTTTAAAGAGGGTAACTGAGAATAGTAATCCGCTAACTTAACATAGCCTTTGGCTACCGACATATATTTCTTATGAAGCTTAGCATGGCCAATACCCTTCAACGAGAATTTCTTATATGACCCATAGTTACCTACATTCCAGTGAAAATTGGCGAAGCGATAATATAGATCTTTCTTAATAGTATCGCGATCGTCTATAGACTCCAAATTGTTTTCCAAACTTCTTAGTCGCAATTCAGCCGGAATGTATACAGAATGTTGATATCGATCTAGTCTATCAAAACTTTTTCTTAGAACTACTGCCTTCTCATCAGTATAATCTTGGCATTGGACAAAAAGTAGTATGCAGAAAATGGCTAGGGTATAATTCTTCATAAAAAAAGGGCTATCATTATTATGACAGCCCTTCCAATATATAATTTAATTTTTTAGTCTAACTTCTTGCCATCGCCGGGAAGTTTTACTCCGCCAGTTTCAAAATCAATTTTTTTTCCATCACCCGGGAGTTTCACACCACCAGTTTCAAAATCAACCTTTTTTCCATCACCTGGCAATTTCACTCCACCTGTATCACCTTTTTCAACACTAACTGCAGTTGCAGCCGTATCAAGATTTTCAGGAGTCGTAAAAGAAGTCAAAACCAATACAAGTGAAAACAATCCGAATGTTAAGATAGCTTTTTTCATAATTTGAGACGTGTTTATGTTCGTGGTATTTTGTTCGTTTTATATATGCAGATATGTTTCATCCACGAAGCAAAACTACACAGGACGCGTCTCTTAAACCTTACAATTACTGGTGTCTTTGGTGGATGGTGCCTTTTCATGAGTGGATGACCCCATCATGAAATGTAAGTGGAATTTTAGAATTCCAGGTAATTGCCGTTCGCTATGCCGCTTATGATCGAATCAACGTTCTCTTTATAAGATTTTGAGAAAGGAAGCTTAATAGAAGAGTTCTTCAAATAACAAACCGAGTTACCCGTGTGTATGCGCGAGACATAGTCGATGTTCACGATATAACTGTTGTGAATGCGCGCAAAAGGAAACGGCAGCACATTTTCAAACTGTTTCAGAGTCTTGAACGCAGTAATCATTTCGCCATTGCTCAGGTGAATGTCCGTCGAATTATTATCGGCTTGAAGATACCAGATATCCTTCGCTTCAATAAACCGGTAATCTCCGTAGGACTTAACGCAAATTATCAACGGCTTTTCTTCGACAGGTACAACGACGGGAGCGGGATCGTGCTGTGGGATAACTTCAAAATCTTGTTCCGGAATACTTTCCAGAACTTCATTTGGCAATATTATCGGTGCGGTAACGGTCGGCGTCTCTGTGACTATTTCAGCAGCCAACTTTTCTGATGCCGGCAGTAATGACAATCTCTCGGCTCTCAGCAAGGCTTTCCTGACTTCCAGCGATCGGAACGGAATTACCAGATAATCCAGGACATCATACTTAAGTGCATCGAAGGCCAACTCGGAACTTTTTGCAGTAACGATAATCTGAGGAATAATAGTTAGGAAACGATATAGTTCACTAACAAAGGATAACCCCAACTTTGAAGACGCATCAGCAGGTTGAATTTCCAGGAAAATCAAATGTGGATTTTCGTTCAACACCAGGTCAAGGCCGTCATCATAATTGGTGGCACTACCGGCAAACATCAATTGCGGAAATACATTGGCCACAGCCTTTGTTTCCGCAATTTCGTCGCGACTATCGCTTATGATAATGTACTTGTGCTTCATTGGTTAGGGCCAACATAGCGTAGGAGGTAAGTTTGGGACTTATCAAAAGCTAAAATATATATAATCAGAGGGGTAATTTGTTAAGGCAAGATGCCTTTCGGATTATAATCTTATAAAATATGTGAAATGCAGGAATTATCGCCTAAATGCATCTCGCATACATTTTCAAATGGGAGTATTGATAATTATACATAAATAATATAGATTTGTGTAAAATTGTAAATTGTTGATTTTGGCCCTTGCTCTAATTGGTTTTCAGACGTTTAACAGCTTGCAGGAACTGAACGATTCATTTCCGACCGAGATATCTTGTGTTAACTTCCTGGAAGATTTACGGTGGAATGGTGAAGTTTCGAGTCCGTTTGACGAATTTTCACGCGTTTATCAGTGCCAGTCCAATCGCTACCGATGCAGAAATACCGGCAAATATTTCAATGTGCGTACCAATACTATTTTTCACGGAAGCAAGCTGGAATTGAGAACATGGTTCCAGGCCATCTGGTACTATAGCAGGCAGCCTGAATTAAGTCCTGTCGAATTGAGTGCGCTTATAAACGTCAGTCCTAAAACGGCTTGGTTAATTCAAAAACGTCTGCCGAAGCCAATGAATACAAGCGAATTGACTAATAATGAAATGGCCTTGACAGATTGGCTGTCGCAACTCTCCTGATGAAACAGATTTATACAGGTTCGCCAGTAAAAAAATTGAGGATTAAGGATGCAAAAGTTCAGCCCTATGTCCTGTCTGACTTTTCCTGCGTTCTGACGAAAGGAAGCATTAACCGCTATTTCGGGCAACCGGGAAATTCAGATTGGCTGAACGATTTTATGAAAAGCTTCAGCCGATATGGCTTGGGCGTTACCGGATTGCTCGATCAAGTGTCGGCACCGATTGTTTTCGAATATTTACAAAATGACGGATTTCCGGCCATGGACGAGGCATACGATGTGGTTACGGTAATCGAAGCCTGCAATTTTTTGACCTTTGCGAAGACGGAAGGTTTTCTAAGTGTCATAGAACTAAAATTCGCCAAACTTGCGCAGCTTCTATTAGATGAAAACGAAAAGTATCCATTGCATTATCAGATCCTCGAAATCACTGGATTTAACTTTTTGAAAGAACGTGCTTTTTCGAAAATTGCAAGTTCTTTCGCCGGCTCTTTACACGAAAAAGCTTTAAAATGGATTCCGACGCTGCATCCTGATTTTATGGAGGTTTTAATGACCGAACTCAACGCAGACTGGAAAAGTATACTTTCCGATCCCATTCCGGCCGCGACATTTATAAACACCTGGCTGTTTTCGCGGCTTCCGGAAGATGTAATGGACGAATTACGTCAGATGCCGCCAAAACGTTCGTACCGTAGCAAAAAAGGGCCTCAAAAAAAGGAGCATCCTAAGCTAGCGGCTTATCTGCATGCATGGCTATCCCTTTACCAGGTTTCAGATAGGAACCACGCCATACTCGATCAGTTGCTGTCTAAGATTTATCCCGTCAGGCGCAACCTGGCCCTGATACAAAAGCCTGACCCGGCGGAGCTTTCCCCGTTTGCAAAACAAATCCGGAATGCACTGGCCTCAACCAAATAAAAAAGCCTCCAAAACTGAAGGCTTCTTTGCTATTCTCCCATTTTCATGAGCCAGGTTTTAACCGAAACCTCATTATTTATAATGTCCTGAAGATCGGAAATGGCCACGCGATCCTGCTGCATCGAATCCCGATGGCGGATCGTCACCGTATTGTCTTCAAGCGTTTGATGGTCAACGGTGATGCAAAATGGCGTCCCGAGCGCGTCCTGCCTGCGATAACGTCGCCCGACAGCATCTTTTTCATCATATACCACGTTAAAATCCCATTTCAGGTCTTCCACAATTTTATGGGCAATATCCGGCAACCCGTCTTTCTTTACAAGCGGCAATACGGCAGCTTTCGTCGGAGCCAAAACGGCCGGCAATGCCAAAACCGTTCTTGTAGAGCCGTCTTCCAGGGTTTCTTCCTTTAGTGATTTAGAGAAAATCGCGAGGAACATCCTATCGAGCCCAACGGAAGTCTCCACCACGTATGAAATACTGAAGTTTCCTTCCTGAAAATTGCTCGTGCGCTTTCAAATCGAAGTCGGTACGCGAATGGATTCCTTCGAGCTCTTTGAAACCGAACGGGAAATTGAATTCGATATCCGCGGCGGCGTTTGCATAATGCGCCAGTTTTTCATGATCGTGAAAACGGTAATTTTCGCGTCCGAGGCCAAGCGACAAATGCCATTTCAACCGCGTTTCCTTCCAGTAATCGTAGTATTTCATCTCTTCTCCCGGCCTCACGAAAAATTGCATTTCCATCTGTTCGAATTCGCGCATCCTGAAGATGAACTGGCGCGCGACGATCTCGTTCCGGAACGCTTTCCCTGTCTGGGCGATCCCGAAAGGCACTTTCATCCTACCCGATTTCTGGACGTTCAGAAAGTTGACGAAAATCCCCTGGGCCGTTTCCGGACGCAGGTACAAATCCATTGCAGTGTCGGCTGAAGCACCGAGTTTTGTCCCGAACATCAGGTTAAACTGACGAACTTCCGTCCAATTTTTCGATCCCGTCTCAGGATCGGCAATGCCCAATTCTTCAATTAGCGCCTTCACATCCTCCAGATTGCCACTGTCCAGGCCGGAAGCCATGCGCTGCAAAATCTCCTTCTGACGTGCCTTATATTCGACGACGCGCCCGTTCGTAGCCACAAATTGCGCTTCATCGAACGATTCTCCGAAACGCTCTTTTGCCTTATCGATCTCCTTTTGCGCCTTTTGGTTGAGCTTCTCGCAATAATCCTCGATCAGGACGTCGGCACGGTATCTTTTTTTGGAATCTTTGTTGTCGATAAGCGGATCGTTGAACGCATCGACGTGTCCGGACGCTTTCCAGGTCGTCGGATGCATCAGGATCGCAGCATCGATACCCACAATATTCTCATGCATCTGAACCATGGCTTTCCACCAGTATTCACGGATGTTTTTCTTGAGTTCGGCTCCATTCTGGCCGTAATCGTAAACGGCGCTCAGACCGTCATAGACTTCACTCGACGGAAAAATAAAACCATACTCTTTTGCATGGGAAATCACATTTTTGAAGATATCTTCCTGCTTTGACATGATGCGTTGGGTAATTTTTAGAGAATTCAACCGCGAAAGTAAAAATTCTTGGCCGAGGCTGAAAATAAAAACGCCTCTTTCATCGGAATTTCCTAACTTTCAGCTATTAAACGCCATTCCACCATGTTACACGCCTTACTCAACCTGTTTTTCCCGCCGGTATGTGCGGGTTGCGACAATTTGTTGCACGATCACGAATCGGTAATCTGCACGGTTTGCCGGCACGAGATTCCTCTTACCAATCACCATCTGCAACCTAAAAACGAAGCGTCGACCAAATTCTACGGACGGATCCCTGTAGAATCGGTCACAGCATTTGCGTATTTTCACAAGAAAGGAATCGTGCAGGAAATGATCCACAAGCTCAAATATCGCGGCCAGGAAGATATCGGTGCGGCTCTTGGCCATTGGTTCGCCGAAGATTTAAAGGCGATTTGCGCTTCCGCGGATGCGATAATTCCCGTTCCACTGCATCCGAAAAAACTCCGGCAGCGAGGCTATAATCAGGTTACGAGTTTCGGCGAGGCGTTGTCCGGTTCACTTGGCATTCCTATGGACGAGCATCTGCTGAAGCGGAATTTCTTCTCCAAAACCCAAACGAAAAAGAACCTGTTCGCGCGTTCGGAAATCCGCCAGGATCTGTTCGAAGCCGATTTTTCAGACGAACACCAAAACAAGCATTTCCTGTTAATCGATGACGTCCTGACTACCGGATCGACACTCGAGGCTTGCAGCCGCGCATTGCTGAAGATTCCCGGGACAAAAATCTCGATTGCCTGCCTCGCCTTTTCACATTCATAATTCGGTCAAAAAACATTTCGCAGCGAAAAATTATAATCGTTATTTTGTGCATCAAAACCTGATTTTCAGTTGAAGAGAATTCTCACCTATTTCGCCTTTATCATTCTCGTCGCCAACATCGGTTGCGCCAAACGCGGTACGATCACTGGCGGCCTGAAAGACACCATCGCACCGACGCTCATACAAAGCATTCCGGAGAATTTTTCCACGGAATTCACGTCGAAAAATTTCAAATTGGTCTTTGACGAATTCGTGAAGATGAAGGACATCAGCAAGCAGCTGATCGTATCGCCTCCGCTTGAGTACGACCCGGTGATCATGCCACAGACCGCGGCCAGGACGTTTACCATTACGATCAGGGACACGCTGCAGCCCAATACGACATACAGTTTTAATTTCGGTCAGAGCCTGCAGGACAATAACGAAGGGAATCCGTATTCCCAGTTCCGGTATGTGTTTTCGACGGGAAATTATATCGATTCGCTCCAGATCGGAGGCCGCATAAAGGACGCGTATTCGAAAACGACGGATAATTTCGTGTCGGTTATGCTTTACGAAGTCGACAGTGCCTATAACGATTCCATCATTTACAAAAAGCCGCCGCGCTACATCACCAACACGCTTGACAGCCTGACGGCGTGGAAAATCGAGAATATCAAAGCCGGGAAATATTTGCTGGTCGCGTTAAAAGACAATAATAACAACAAATACGACCCCAAATCGGATAAGATCGCCTTTCAGAAAGAATTCGTCACGGTTCCCAGCGATACGCTTTATGAAATGGAACTTTTCAAGGAAGCGGTCCCGTTCAGGTCGCAGCGTCCTACTTTGGATGCAGGGCACAAATTTTTGGTTCCTTACACGGGCGATCCGGTCGGCGTTAAAGCCACCGTCAAAAACGGTAGCGAGTTACTGAAATCGGCGGTAACGTCCGTCCCTGACAAAGATTCAATTAATGTTTGGTTCCCACGTGTCAAAGCCGATTCGCTCCTGGTAAGTGTGGAAAAAGATGCTTTCAGATCGGAATATTGGATAAAGGTCAAGTCTCAGAAGAAAGACACGCTGAGCTTTAATCCGAAACAGACCGGCACTTTGCCGTTGCGCGACAGTTTCGGCCTTGTTCCAAGCATTCCGCTATCTAACGTAGACGAATCGAAAATTACGGTGACAACAAAGGATTCGACTGTGAAATTCACTACCAAATACGACGAATTCAAGAGTTTGCTCCAGGTTGATTTTGCAAAGAATCCATTGGAAAAATATACGGTGCAGATGCTTCCCGGAGCACTTACCGACTTTTACGGCACTCTCAACGATACGCTAACGTACAAGCTTTCCACAAAAAACACATCCGATTACGGAAATCTGCATATTACGCTAGAAAATGTCAAGCGTTTTCCGGTTATCGTCGAGCTCACGGATGCAAAAGGAGACGTAAAGTATTCCGAATATTCCGAATCGGCGGCCGTCATCGATTTTAATTCCATCGATCCGTCTACCTATACCTTGCGGGTCATTTATGACGATAACAAAAACCGTCGTTGGGATGCCGGGAATTTTCTGGAAAAAAGGCAGTCCGAGGAAGTAATTTACGCTCCTAAGGAAATCGGGATCCGGGCGAATTGGGATTGGGACGAAAAATTTATTTTACCGTAATATCGTCCCGATCATTGAGGAAACCTAGTTTTTCCCGGATTTTCATCAGAGGTTTTTTCTCGAGGCAGATTGCGAAAACTCCTTCGTTTTCCCATGCGGAAAGTGCGATTTCACCCAAATAATCGAACACTTGCGAATGGCCGGGATACTCGCTTTCACTCATATCGGTCCCTGTGCGATTGACACCCACGACATAGCAGATATTCTCGATGGCTCTTGCTTTCAACAAGGCGTCCCAGGCCGGAATACGCTCCAGCGGCCAATTGGCAACGTACAGCAACACATCAAAATCCTCGGTGTTTCGTGAAAATGCCGGGAAACGCAGGTCGTAGCAAACCAAAGGACATATCCGGAAGCCTTTAATCTCGACAAGGAGCCGATCGTTTCCGCTAGTATACACTTCATCTTCACCGGCGAGCGAAAACAAATGCCGTTTATCGTAAGTCGCTATTTCTCCGTCAGGCTTGACGAAAACCAGGCGGTTGTAAAATTTGTCGTTTTCGCGTATGACGAGGCTCCCGGTGATCGCGCAGTTTTTGCCCGATGCTATCGCCTTCATCCAGCGAATTGTTTCTCCGTCCATCGTGTCATAACATTCAGACGGTTTCATTGTAAATCCGGTGGTAAACATTTCCGGGAGCACAACGAGATCCACAGAATCCGAAATGGTATCAATGCGTTGCTTCAGCTGCATTCTGTTTGCTTCAGGATCCTGCCAGATCAAAGAAGTCTGGATAAGCGCTATATTGAGTGTATCTTCCATCAGTCGATTGTAATTTCATCGATAAAAATATAAGCATCGCCGCCCGCGCCTTGATGCCATTCGGGCAATTTACCGAAATTGTAAGCTTTAACCTTTACATATTTTGCTGATATTTTCGGGAAGTCGGCTTTAAAATCACGGACTTTGACCTCGAAATCTTTGGGTTCAACCTCATTGTCGATCGTTTTGACAAGCCGAAAAGTGACATTATCGTCAGATGTAAAATACTCGACTTTCGCCGGCATCATGATCCAGGCCCTGGTGTCCTGCAGGAAACGCGCATGAATACCGGTGATGCCCATACGCTTTTTCAAGTCTATGACCGCTTCGAAATCCTGACCCTGATATCCCTGCCAGTCTCCTTTTCGCCAGTTTTCTGATCCGGTTATGCCGTCGATCAAGCCTTCCGGCCCGCCGCCATGGTATTGTTTGCTGTAAACAGACTTGAGATTGACGGCGTAATCGTTGCGCTTCTTATAGAATGTCGCTGATGCCGTGTCGCTTATAGCTTTGGAATTGTTAACCAGGAAAGCTTCTACCGTAGACGTTTCGGAAATCTCAAATGACCCTTTATAAGGCTTAACCCGACCTTTTTTCCCAAACCTGTCAACGATGCGGAATTCTATCGGGATCTTATCCTTATGCTTATAATCATTGAGATCATCCGATGTCATTTCGATCTTCAGCTTGTTTTTGAAAGACTGGCTCTCTGCCGAAATTACCGGGACGGCATAAAATTGCGGAAACATATATCTGGTCTCCGTTAAATGATTATTTTTCTCTGCCGGATATCTTGCAAAATTAAGTTTCGACAAATCTACGGTTGCAGAACTATCGTCTCGTACTTTCGCACCGTCGAAATAAGGTTTCGTCACATCCCATTCCCCGGAACCAGGAACAACGCAATATAAACCCAACGAACTCAGGACGTACCAGGCGCTCATTTGCCCGCAGTCTTCGTTCCCGATAAGGCCGTCAGGAGCATTTTTGTAGAAATTATCGAGGATGAACCTGATTTTCTCTTGTGTTTTCTCAGGCTTCCCGACATAATTGTACAGATACACCATGTGATGGCTCGGCTCGTTTCCCTGTGCATATTGACCGATCAGGCCGGTGATGTCGACTTGTTCGCGACCTGTAGTTTCCGACGGGGCCATAAACATTTCGTCCAGTTTCTTCTCAAATCCGTCGTTTCCGCCATAAGCCCGGATCATCCCGAGAATATTCTGGGGCACGAAAAACGAATAGTGCCACGAATTTCCTTCGGTAAAATTGTTGTTGACTTCGCGCGCATCGAACGGTTTGTCCCAACCGCCGTTTTTCTTCGGGCGCATGTGCTTCGTCTCAGGATCAAACACGTTTTTCCAATTTTGGGAACGTTTTATAAAGTAAGCAAAATCGTCATTTTTACCCAGGATTTTTGCCATTCGGGCAATGCACCAGTCGTCGTAGGCATATTCGACAGTTTTCGAAACGCTTTCGTGTTCGTCGTCAATCGAAATAAACCCTTGTTTTTTATAAGCTGCCAAACCTAAATGATCGAGCATGGCGCTGTGTTTGGCTGCCTCGAATGCCTTTTCGTAATCGAATCCTTTTATGCCTTTGGACATCGCATCGGCCATGACCGAAACCGAATGATATCCGATCATGCAATCGGTTTCGTTCGACGCGAATTCCCAAACCGGCAAGCGCCCGCCTTGTTCGTATTGCTTGAGGAACGTGTTGATGAAATCGGACGTGCGTTTCTTGTCGATAAGCGTGTACAACGGATGCGCAGCCCGGAACGTATCCCAAAGCGAAAAGACGGTGTAATAATCGAATCCTTCCGCCTGATGGATTTCGCCATCGCGGCCACGGTATTTTCCGTCGATATCCTGAGCGATATTGGGCTGTATCATCGTGTGGTACAAAGCCGTGTAAAACGTGGCGAGTTTGTCTGTATCCTTTTCGGATATTACGATTTTTGAAAGTTCGTTGTCCCAAAGTTTCTCAACATCCGATTTGACTTTATTGAAATCCCAACCTTCAATTTCCGACATGTTTTTCTGGGCGCCGTCGAAACCTGTCGGCGAAAGCGCGACCTTGACCTTAATTTTTTCCCCGGCCTTGACCTGGGTTGAAAAGGCCAGCCGCAACAAACTTCCGGCAAAGGCTTTGTCGGTGGCTTTTGCCGGAGCGAACGCGTTATTGTCGATCCTCGTGATTGTCAGTGCGTGATCGAATTCGATTCGCGCCCAAAGTTTCTGGTCCGTCGCCCATGCGGAACTGTTTCGAAACACTTCAATCGTTTTTGAATCGACAATTTTCACTTCGCCCATAAGCAGCAGATCCCGATGGTTTAAATCAAGGATGATGTTGGCTTGGCCGTCTTTTGGAAATGTGTATTCGTGGAATCCGACGCGTGTGGAAGTCGTAAGCCGGACATCAATACCAAATTTGTCGAGCTTTACGGCATAATATCCAGCGGACGCCTTTTCGTTCGAATGAGAAAATGCAGACGAATACGATTCGTGGCTTGTAGAAGGTTCTCCCATTGTAGGCATGAGCATGATGTCGCCATAATCGGAAACGCCCGTTCCGCTTAAATGGGTGTGTGAAAAACCGTAGATCGCGTTGTCCGAATAGTGATATCCTCCGCAACCGTCCCAACTGCCGTCAATTCTCGTATCCGGTGAAAGCTGAACCATCCCGAAAGGTGCCGTCGCTCCGGGAAATGTATGGCCGTGGCCGCCAGTCCCGATAAACGGATTAACGTGCTTGTGAAGATTTTGGGAATTGGAATATGTGGTAATCAGAAGACAAAAGAACGCGATTCGAAGTTTCATGTTGGCCGTGTTTGACCAAAGATAATGGATTTAACATCGTTCACGTTCTCCTGGTCATTCCTTTCGACCAGACCATTTATGAAAAAAATTAAAAGGTTTTAATGCTTTAAACTTTAACAAAATGTACAGTTTTTCTGTAGCGCAGACAAAAAAAAATTTCATAGGGATAAGCACCGGCCCCTTCCCTGAAGGTAAGTTCGCGAATTCCTGAACATCTCACATACAGAAAACATGTACTTCTTGTTAAAGTTAAAAGGAATCATCCGCCATCGCAAAAAAAAACGCACCCCGAAGAGTGCGTTTCATATTTCATACTCGCTTCTTAGCTCATTGTAGCTTTAAGATATTCGCGGTTCATCCTTGCAATGTTTTCGAGAGAAATCCCTTTGGGGCATTCGACTTCGCAAGCTCCGATGTTCGTACAGTTCCCGAATCCTTCCTCGTCCATCTGGCGAACCATATTCAGAACGCGGTCGTGGGCCTCGACGCGGCCTTGCGGCAACAACGCATATTGTGAAACTTTCGCGCCGACGAACAACATCGCCGAACCATTTTTACAACTTGCCACACAAGCTCCGCACTGAATACAGGCTGCGGCTTCGAAAGCGCGGTCTGCATCGGCTTTATTGACCGGAGTCGCGTTGGCATCAATTGTATTTCCGGATGTGTTGACCGAAACAAATCCACCCGCCTGCTGAATCCTGTCGAACGAGCTTCTGTCTACGACCAAATCCTTGATGACCGGGAATGCTTTGGAACGCCACGGTTCGATAAAAATCGTTTCTCCGTCCTTAAACGAGCGCATGTGCAGCTGGCACGTGGTGATAAAGCGATCCGGGCCGTGTGCGCGACCGTTGATATAAAGGGAGCACATTCCGCAGATCCCTTCGCGGCAATCGTGGTCGAAAGCCACCGGTTCCTTGCGCTCGCTGACGAGTTGTTCGTTCAATTGATCGAGCATTTCGAGGAAAGAACTATCCGTCGATACGTTATCGAGCTTGTAGGTTTCCATCTTGCCTTTCGATTTGGCATCTTTCTGACGCCAGACTTTGAGGTTTATATTGATAAATTTAGTTGCCATGTTCGCAGGATTTTATTTGTAATTACGTGCGGCTATCTTGATGAATTCATAGTTCAGGTCTTCTTTGTTGAGAATTTCCTGACTGATGTCCGGCCCGTTGTATTCCCATGCACCGACGAATTTGAAATTCTCGTCGTCGCGCAGGGTTTCGCCTTCTTCATCCTGATATTCCTCGCGGAAGTGGCCGCCACACGACTCGTTGCGTTGCAGAGCGTCCATTGCCATCAGTTGTCCGAGTTCCATGAAATCGGCCACTCGAAGTGCCTTTTCAAGTTCGGTGTTCATTTCATTTGCTCCACCCGGAACATAGACGTCACGGTGGAATTCGGCTCTCAGGGCATCGATTTCCTTTACGGCTTCGGCCAAACCTTGAGCGTTTCTGCCCATTCCGACCTTGTTCCACATGATGTGTCCAAGCTGTTTATGAAAATAATCTACCGATTTCGTTCCGTTGTTGTTCAGGAATTTATCGATTTGTGCACGAACTGATTTTTCCGCTTCGTCGAATTCAGCCGATTGTGTCGAGATTTTCCCGGTGCGGATCTCATTCGCCAGGTAATCGGAAACGGTATACGGTAAAACGAAATATCCGTCGGCCAGACCTTGCATCAAAGCCGAAGCTCCAAGCCTGTTGGCGCCGTGGTCGGAAAAATTCGCTTCACCTGCCACGAAACATCCCGGAATCGTACTTTGCAGATTGTAGTCGACCCAAACGCCGCCCATCGTGTAGTGCACCGCCGGATAGATTTTCATCGGCGTTTCATACGGATTCTCAGCGGTGATCTTTTCATACATCTGGAAAAGGTTACCGTATTTCTCCTCGATCCATTTCTTACCTAGTTCCTGGATTTTTGCGTCGGACGGATTATGGTCGCCTGCAACCAAAGCTGCCTGTTTTCCTTTGCTGATGATTTCCGATGCGAAATCGAGGTAAACGCCTTCGTTCGTATCGTTCGCTTCGATTCCGTAACCGGCATCGCAACGCTCTTTAGCAGCACGGGAAGCTACGTCACGAGGGACAAGGTTTCCAAAGGCCGGGTAACGTCTTTCGAGGTAGTAATCTCTATCTTCTTCGGCGATTTGAGTCGGTTTTAATTTCCCGGCACGTATCGCTTCCGCATCTTCTTTTTTCTTCGGAACCCAGATCCTGCCTGAGTTTCGTAACGATTCGGACATCAGCGTCAGCTTCGATTGATTCGTACCGTGAACCGGAATACACGTCGGGTGGATCTGGACGTAACACGGATTTGCGAACGCCGCTCCTTTTTTGTGGATCTTCCATCCGGCGGAAACGTTCGATCCCATTGCGTTGGTCGAAAGGAAATACACATTTCCGTATCCGCCTGAAGCGATAATCACGGCATGTGCGGAATGTCTTTCGATTTCGCCTGTAATCAGGTTACGCGCAATAATCCCGCGTGCCTTTCCATCGACTTTTACGATGTCGAGCATTTCGTGGCGGTTGAACTGCTGCACGTTTCCTTGTCCGATCTGACGCGACAATGCCGAATAAGCGCCAAGCAACAATTGTTGTCCCGTTTGTCCGGCCGCGTAAAAAGTACGCTGTACCTGTGTTCCACCAAACGAACGGTTGTCCAGCATCCCGCCGTAATCGCGGGCAAACGGAACACCCTGAGCGACACATTGGTCGATGATGTTTCCGGATACTTCCGCCAAACGGTGAACGTTCGCTTCACGGGCGCGGTAATCGCCGCCTTTGATCGTATCGTAGAACAAACGGTAAACGCTGTCGCCGTCGTTCTGGTAGTTTTTCGCTGCGTTTATACCTCCCTGGGCTGCAATGGAGTGGGCACGGCGCGGAGAATCCTGAAAACAGAACGACTTCACGTTATAACCCATTTCACCAAGTGATGCAGCTGCCGAGGCTCCTGCCAATCCCGTTCCGACGACGATGATGTCGATTTTAGGACGGTTGTTCGGCGCGACGAGCTTAAGGTGATTCTTGTGATTGGTCCACTTTTCGGATATGTGGCCTTCCGGTATGTTGGAATCTAATTTCATATATGTCCAGAAATTAAACGAGTTTCATAAAAAAGTGAACGTAAAACGGGATGATTGCAAACAAGAGCGACACGCCTATGGCAAATACACGGCCCAGCTTGCTTATAAACGGGCTGTATTTGGGATGGTTCAGGCCAAGGCTCTGGAACGCACTTCCAAATCCGTGGTCGAGGTGCAACCCCATTGCGACCATTGCGATGCCGTAAAGTATCGTGTAAAGCAACCCGTAACTTTTATCTTTGAAAAACGCAATTGTGATTTTATAAAGATCCTTGAAACCATCGGCCATTTTGATATCGTACTGTGTGTTTACGATTTCGGTGCGGTTCTTCTGATAATAAGGCTGGCCGGCCGCCATCGCTTTTTCTTTCGATTCGCCTACCTGCTCCACGGCAATGAACTGGCCCGGAGTCTGGGTGATGTAAAACTCTTTTGGAGGAGTTTGCGGATTTACCTTGACCGTCATCTTTTCAAGCGGCATTTTGCTATCGAAGTGCATCACCGCCCAGAACGTCATCATGTGCGTCACGATAAAAACGAGGATCACGGTGCCCAGGATTCCCATATTGCGCGACGACCACATAGAATTTTTCGACGGATTGTTCTTTACGTATCCGATAGGACGCGCCTTGGCATTCTGATACGCCAGAATTGCTCCATCGATCGCGTGGAAAAGAATCGAAATATAGGTGAGGTAGGAAAGTGCCTTGACCGCCGGATTGGTTGTCATGAAAAGCGCATAGGAATTGAACTGATGTGCATCCGCATAAAGAATCTGGAGATTCCCCAAAAGGTGTCCGATCAAAAATGTGCACAAAAATAAGCCTGTCAGCGCCATCCAATACTTTTTGGCGAGGGACGACTTCAGGATTGCAGATTTTGCCATAGATTTCGAGTAATTTATTAAAAAATCACACAAAAATACGGCTAAATGGGTTATAGCACAATGTTTTCAGGGTAATTTATAATCAATTTTAATTACCCTAAAAGCGACTGGAAGACCGCCACTTATGAGGATTATTCCTGAACGGAAAACGACGGGACGAGGCCTCTGATGCCCATATCGACGACATTTTCTCCGGCTGAAGGCTCGAATTTGCCATCGGGATTGATGTCGGCCCATTCAAAACTATTATTCGTCGACAAGGACAGCGTTACGACGACGTCTTTGGTTTCGTTGCCCGTGATCTGGAACTCTTTGAGAAATTTTCCAGTGACCACGCAGGATCCGGCCGGTACGGGTGAAGTCGAGGCAAGCGGATTGGGAACTGTGGTCCTATCGGATTGGCCTTCCGAGCTGAACGGATAATCATCCAAAGCGAAAGCCCAGTATCCCTGGCTCCTATTCCCGTTAATATCGAAGAAATTGTTTCCGATGGAATGCGAATCTATAAACGTCCTGAATCCGAGGAAACTCGCCAAAGTCCCGTCGTACTCCGTACCCGACTGCAAAAACCGGATGCCGTAATTCTGGTAAGACAAGGAAACCCGGACCCAATTATAATTCCCGGAAGCGATCTTCCGCAACGGGATTTTGATAAATGTTTCGTCCTCGGAAACAATCCGCGCCTTGCTGAAATCAATCGCATTTTCGCCTCCCTGAGTAGTTTCCGGGGCGCGGTAAAGAACGGCACCTTCACCCAACTGCGTGTACATATCGGGCGACAATTCGAAATAATGGGCGGAAATTTTATGGAAGTCGGGAGATTGTGCGGCGTGTCCGTCGGGAATCGCTGAAACCTGTCCCAAATTGTTCAAACGCTGCTGGTCAGGATCGAACTGGAATTTGACGATCAGCATGGGTTCCCCGGAATCCGAATCCTCGCTAGAGCACGAAACGAAAAGGTTCGCGAGCGAAAAAAAGAGAAAAGCCGGCAGGAAATACGCAAAGTTCGTCTTCATGTCGATTGGTTTGGTTAAAGTCCTAACGTTCGGGAAGCGCAATTATTGTCGATTTATGAATTATGGCGCAGAATTTTTTTTCAGATTTTAGACTTTCCGGATTTGTGTGGCGTTAAACGCAAAAATGCATTTGGCGATTCAAAATCCGACGCAAAACCTGAGGCCTGTCGTACTTTTACGTTTCAAAACTTCACGCATGAAAACCGGAATCGACGCGATCGCATTTGACGTCGCCAAACTACATCTTCCAATAAAAATCCTGGGTGGTGCACGAAATATCGAAGCGGAAAAACTTGAAAAAGGACTTGGACTGGTCAAGATGACCTTGCCGGATGTAAATCAGGATACGGTCGTTTTTGGTGCAAATGCCGCGACCAGATTAATTATGGAAAATGATCTGGATCTATCCGATATTTCGCGCATTTATGTTGGGACGGAAAGCGGCATCGACAACTCGAAGCCGATCGCTTCGTTCGTATCGGCTTTGCTCGAGCAAAAATTCGGTGAAGATGCGTTGCTCGGTTGCGATGTCGTCGACTTCACGTTTGCCTGCATCGGAGCCGTGGACGCGTTGCACAACTGCTTCGATTACATCAGGCTGAATCCCGGAAAAAAAGTGATCGTAATTGCAACGGACATCGCAAAATACGACCTGGGCTCGACCGGAGAGTACACTCAGGGCGCTGGCGCGGTTGCCATGCTGGTATCGGCAAACCCTAAAATTATCGCATTCGACAACGAATGGTCGGTGAGCAATAAGGGCGTTTTTGACTTTTTCAAGCCGTACAGGACGATTTCAAAGCTGGAAATTACAAGAAATCCGAACAACGAAAATTGGTTTGGGAATCTGGAATCTGAAATCGAAATCCACAAGGACCAACCGGTTTTCGACGGTCAGTATTCGAATCAATGTTATACCGATCGTACGCGCGAGGCCTATTTTTCCTTCAAAAAAACTTCGGATTTTAATGGTTCGCTTTACGGAAGCTGGGAAAACATCATTATGCATTTGCCTTATGCATTCCAGGGACGGCGCATGTTGACGGAGATTTATGCTTTGGATGGATCCGATAAAACACTTTCGGACGAACCTTCATCGGAATATCAGGCGAAACTCAAGGAATTGGCCAAAACCGAAGATTACAAGGATTTTGTCCATCAGAAATTACGGCCTTCCGAAATCGCTTCCTCGCTCATCGGAAACCTTTATACTGCATCGATTTTTATGGGATTGCTGTCCGCCCTGTGCGACGCTTACCGCAACGATCGCGAAATCTCCGGACGCACTTTCGGATTCCTGGCCTACGGAAGCGGCTCCAAATCGAAAGTTTTCCAGGGCGAGATACAGCCGCAATGGAAGGATGCAGTTTCTAAGGTAAAATTGTTTGAAACACTGGACGATTCGCATGAAATCGATTTTGAGACCTATGAAAGTCTTCACAAAAAGGAACGAACTATAACAGTCCGCAGCCCGAAAAGCGAATGGATTTTAGAGCGGATCGAGCACGAAAAGCCGAATCTGGCCGGAGCGCGCTATTACAAATGGATCAATTAAGTTCATTTACTCTAAAAACACTGACATTGCTTAAATTTGGCAATGGAATTTTTTGACGACATTTCAGGATTTTCGCCTGGCGCAAGCCGGAAACTTCAGGATTTTATCGAAGGTGCGGGATCCGGGTTTCTGGAACTGCATCTGAAAAAGAACGAATTCTTGGTTACGGAAGGCGAAATCTGTACATTTTTCTGTCTGATAAAAAGCGGTATTCTGCAACATTCGATTCTTATCGACGGAGAAGAAAAAACCACTTATCTCGGTCTTGCCAATTCGATTACGACGTCACTGGGGAGTTTTCTGTACGAAAAACCGTCGCGTAAAAGCATCAAAGCTTTGGCTGATACAAGACTTCTGGTCATAGATCGCGCGAACTTCCAGGACCTGCTGGCTCACAATCCGGAATTTTCAGGTCTGTATTATGAATTGCTTGAACGCCAGATTTGCCTCATCGACGATTACCGCATCGATTTATTGACGCTTTCCCCTGAAGAACGCTATTCAAAACTTCTTGAGACCGAGCCGGAGCTTATCAAAGAAGTACCGCTGCATTATTTAGCTTCATTTCTGGGAATTTCGACGCGCCACATGAGCCGGATCCGGAAAATTGCGCCATTTGGCCACAACCGGGCGAACATGAATCCGTAAATTTGAGGAAATCAAATTCCGATCATGAAATACGAACAAATCGACAGCAACCTCTTTATCAGGAACCGCAGGAAATTTTTGGCCGAAATGAAGCCGAATTCGATCGCAGTCTTCAACTCCAACGATATTTATCCGATCTCGGCCGACAGCACAATGCCGTTCCAGCAACATCGCGACATTTTTTACCTGAGCGGCGTCGACCAGGAAGAAAGTATTTTGGTCTTGTTTCCGGATGCGCCTTACGAACACCAGCGCGAAATTTTGTTCCTGACCGAAACCAGCGAACACATTGCGATCTGGCATGGCGCAAAACTGGACAAAAACCAGGCGTTTGAAGTCTCGGGAATTAAATCGGTATACTGGCTTCAGGACTTCCACAAGATTTTTTACGAACTGATGACGTATTCCGATACGATGTATATCAACACAAATGAACACTATCGCGCATCGGTGGAAACCGAAACCCGCGAAGACCGGTTTGTAAAATGGTGGAAGGAGAAATATCCGGCGCATGCCGTTGCCAAATCCAATCCGATATTGCAGCGCCTGCGTTCGATCAAGGAGACTGAGGAAATCGCTTTGATCCAAAAAGCCTGTGACAATACCGAAAAAGGATTCCGCCGTTTGCTGGGATTTGTCAAGCCTGGAGTTTGGGAATACGAAGTCGAAGCGGAGCTGCTTCACGAATTTGTGCGGAACCGCTCCAAAGGATTCGCCTACGGCCCGATCATCGCCTCCGGAAACAGCGCCAATGTTTTGCACTACGTCGAAAATAACAAGGAATGCAAAGCCGGCGATTTGCTGTTATTGGACGTTGCGGCCGAATATGCCAACTATTCGTCAGACCTGACGCGCACCATTCCCGTTTCCGGACGCTATACGAAACGTCAGGCCGATGTTTACAATGCGGTTTTGCGGGTGAAGAACGAAGCCACGAAAATGCTCGTGCCGGGAACCTTGTGGAAGCAATATCACGTTGAAGTCGGCAAGATCATGACGTCTGAATTGCTCGGTCTTGGCCTCATCGACAAAGCCGACGTTCAGAACGAGGATCCGGCATGGCCAGCTTATAAAAAGTATTTCATGCATGGCACGTCACACCACCTCGGCCTGGACACTCACGATTACGGCCTGCTGCATCAGCCGATGGAGGCAAATATGGTGTTCACCGTAGAGCCGGGAATTTATATTCCGCAGGAAGGTTTCGGGATCAGGATCGAGGATGATGTCGTCGTTCAGGAATCCGGGGAACCGTTCAACCTGATGCGCAATATCCCGATCGAGATCGAGGAAATCGAATCGTTGATGAATGCATAAAATGCGTAATTTTCGGTCATCGGAAATTTGCTTACATCATGACGCCTCAAAAAACGATAACGTTTAAAAATTCGCCGGTACATTATTCGGATCTTGGTAAAGGGACCGCCATTGTTTTCCTGCACGGATTTCTCGAGAACATGTCCATGTGGGATTTTTTCGCAGCGGAATTCTCCAAAAAATACCGCGTCATCACAATCGATTTGCTGGGACACGGGCAAACAGAACCTGTCGGATACGTGCAGACCATGGAAGACAATGCCGACCTGGTCCAAACCGTGCTTTCGGGCCTGAACATCCGGAAAACGGTTTTGGTCGGTCATTCGATGGGCGGATATGTCGCGCTGGCTTTCGCCGAATTATATCCGGAAATGGTCAAAGGAATCGCTCTCGTAAACTCTACGTCCAGAGCCGACAGCGAAGAACGCAAAGCCAACCGCGACCGCGCGATCAAAGCGGTAAAAAAGGATTACACGTCATTCGTACGATTAGCCGTCGGAAATTTGTTCAGTGAGAACAACCGTGATCGGCTGGCGACGGAAATTGAAAACGTGAAAATGGAAGCACTCAAAACGCCGCTTCAGGGGATCGTCGCCTCTTTGGAAGGCATGAAAATCCGGAAGGATCGCGAAGTTTTGCTTCATTTCGCTCCCTATCCGATCCTGCTTGTATTGGGCAAGGCCGATCCGGTCATGAATTACGAAGAAAGCATCGATCAGGTCGAAAACACATCTGTCAGGCTGGTAACTTTTCCCGATGGACACATGTCGACGATCGAGAACAGGGACGCCCTTGTTGTTGAACTGACGCGGTTTTTAAAGGAAATTTAAAGCATTCCCTGGTTCAGGTAGCCTTTTTCGATTAATTCCGATTTGTCCTTCACGTGATGGATTTTGCCGTCTTTCATCAATGTCAAATGTGTGCTAACCTCGAAAACGTTCCAAAAATCGTGGTCTGTGATGACGATCGCCTTGTATCGGGACGTTTCCAGGATCAGCCGGTTTACTTCTTCGATAAGCATCGGGGACAGGCCGTTGTATGGTTCGTCAAGGAATACGAAATGGGCGCTGTGAAACAACAGCAGCCGTATTTCGAAATATCGCCTTTGGCCGGTAGACAGGTTTCCGACCTTTTGCGACAGAGCCGACCGTATCACATCGTCTTTGCAAAAGACATCTGCCTCCGCCTTATCCAACGATAATCGGATAGCCTTTCCCACCGAAAAATGCTTCGGAATAAAATTGTCCTGTGACAGGTATGCAAGTTGGCCTTTAGCAGTCGAAACCGGTTTTCCGTCAATCTTCAAAAACATATGGTCCGCAGCCAGATGACCGGCCACGATCCTGAGCAATGTCGATTTACCCGATCCGTTTCGACCCAAAAGCCCGGTTACGCTGCCGGTCGCGATCCTGAGCCACACATCTGACAATATCGGTCGGTTCGAGAAGGATTTACTTACGCTGTCGACTTCAAGTATATGATTTTGCATAGGATGAAGATTGAGGTTGCGGCCAAAAATAAGACGATGTTGATCAGAAACGAGAAAATCCAGAGTTGCATCCGGCTTAATCCGTTGTTGCGATAAAATACATATTCTGATTTAGCCCTGACTTCCTTAAGTACAACAGAAAGCAAGAATCCGTAAAGCAGGAAGCTTGCGGCAAAATTTGACCATCCGCCGAATACTGCCGCCAATGCCGAAATTGACAGATTGACGAGCAAGGTTGTTTTGTAAAATGCCCATACATTCCGGAAGCTGCGCATCAGTTGATCCTTTCAATAAAATCGATTTCAGGATCGAGTATTTCGGTTAGCAAACCGGCGAGTTGCTCGGTATATTCCGTTAAGATATGGTTCGTTACCACCGATATTCGGACCTTGTCTTCACCTGTGAACTCGAACGGCAAAAAACCCGATTTGAGGTTTTTGAACGATATGATTCCCGCTTCCATATCACGGTTTTCCGCCTTTTCCTCATACATAAACGCATACGCCAAAACCTGGATGATCTTGTCGGTCTTGATCTCCGATGTGAGGCCACTCCAATCTTTGAGCTTGACGTCCCGGGCCTCTACTTTCCCTGTCTTATAATCGACGATGCGGATCTTGCCGTTGCGAATTTCCACTCTGTCAACATTTCCTTTGATCAACACAGGAAACGGCAATTTGGGATGCTCGAGCCAGCGTTGATACGTTTCTTCAAGCGCGATAACTGTAATGGAATCACCGTTTCTGATGTCCTCCCGTTCCAATCTCAGGAAATTTCCGACATTGCGTTTGGCAACTTCAAAAGCCAGCAGATTGCGGCCTTTTTTGATCTCGCCTTCCTTGTAAACTTCCTTGAACTGCGTCATGACTTCGCGATCGAGCAATTTAAAGCAGTTGTCGATATCTGTTTCCGACAGGATTTTTCCGATAAGTGGTCGATAAAGATTCTCCAAGGTGGCATGGATGATCGTTCCAAGGGTGTTAAGCGCAATGGTTTCCTCGACCTCATCGATTTCGCTGATGCGCAAAATTCGCTTGAAATAAAAATCGACGGGATTCCGGATGTAGCTCGTAAGCGAAGACGGCGAAAAACCATTCGTAGCTATTTCGCGAAGTCGGGTCATGATGAGTTCCGACTTTGGGATCCGGATAGGCTCATAAGCGATCAATGGGACAAACGCGTTCTGGATTTCGAATGCAAGATCGTGAGCAGGTTGCTTTTCGACCTCAAGCTGCGTGATGAAACGGCTGCGTTCTCCGGCATCCAGGCCTTCGCTTTCCGTATTGAAAAGCAGGTAAATGTTTTTGGCGCGCTGAAGCAGATGATAGAAGTGATAGGTATAAATCGCGTCTTTTTCCTTAAATGTCGGCAATCCGAACTCCCGCTTTACATCATATGGGATGAAGGAATTCGACGATTTTCCGGCCGGGAAATTCCCTTCGTTCATTGAAGTGACGATCACGGTGTCGAAATCAAGGACGCGGCTTTCGAGAACACCCATGATCTGCAGGCCTTCGAGCGGTTCTCCTTCGAATGAGACTTCGGCCAGATCAATGACCTGTTTGTAGATGGCGTGAAGCGTTTCGAACGAATCGGTAACGGAATCTTTCGAATAATACGAAATCAGTTTGTTGATGACCTTGAATACGGAGTAAAGAAAAGCCTTCGCCACTTTTTCCTCCTGGCTTTCTTTGCCGAGCCTGGATTTTATCAGAAGCAAAATATCGGAAATGTTCTGCAAGGCGCTCAACGGTCCGCTTTCCCATCTGGCGAAAAGCAAATCGAACAATTCCGACCTGTTTTCAGACCGCTCGAACAACTTCGAATGCGTAATGAACGAGTAATTGTTGCGATTGATAAGCGAGACCGTGCTTTGGGCATTGGCGTAGGGCTCGATGAGCGGATGCATGAGCACATCGACGACGTCTTTATAATAGAAAACATAGTTGGCAGCATTTCGTGAAATGGCGTTGACGTGCATCCGGAAAAGCTTCGCCACGAGGATCTGTGCCGGATTGTTCCTTGCCGAATAACCCATTGTGATGTTCAGTGCTCCTACCGATGAAGGAAGCGCGTACAGCAAAGGCACCAACAGGTTTTCCTCGCCCAGCACAACCGCGGTTTTATCGAGTTTACCCATCGGATCGTTCGCAATCCGTTCCTCGATGATCTTCCCTGCGATCTTGGCCTGGCCAATCGTCTTTGGCGTCCCGATAACCCTGATATTTTTGCTTTGGCCGAAATCATCTGCAATCCATTCGAATGGAAAGCTATTGTAATATTTCCAGTTTTCTTTGAAGCGCCTGATAAATAACCCCGCGTCGTGATGCTCGTCTTTGAGAAAAACCGTGTCGATATCCCAGTAGATCTTAGCCATGGCATTCGACAACAAATGCTGGATAATGACTTCCTCAGCGGCGTTCAGGGCATTAAATCCGGCGAAGATGAAAAATTTGTCGGATGATGTTGACGTGAAATGTTCCAGATTTTTCACGGCTTCCCGATATATGAATCCCTGGTATCCGACGCCTTTCGCGGCCAAATGATCGGTCAGGGCCGCGTAATAATCCGGAAGTTTGTTCCAGAATTTGAGGTAATTTTCTATAAGGGTCGTACGCTTTTCCGGATCGAGCGACCAATGCTTGATATCCTCGATCGCTTTCAGATAGTTCAGCACTTTGAACGGATCGAGCAAGTAACGGTCGATCTCATTAAAATCCTGGAGCAGCACTTTGGCCCAATTTGCAAAAAGCTCGAATTCCTGTTGGTCGTCCTTATCCGTTATCGACAGATAAATATCATAGAAACTGAACAGCAGCTCAATATTGTCGATGGCTCTTACCGATGCGACGTCCTGAATAAAATCTTCGATGCTGATGATCTGCGGAGCGAAAACCGCATTCGGAACCTGCTTTCTCAAAGCTTCCAGCAAAAAAACCTTGGCCCGACGGTTGGGCAGGATCACGGTAAGATTTGGAAAGTTTTCAGGTTGGTGCTCGAGAATTTTCGAAGCGAGCTTATCGATAAAATTGGTTTCGGTCATATTGTAAAAATAAAAAAACGCCCCGATTTCCCGGGGCGTCTTTAGTATTTAAAGCGGTTGAAATTATTCTTTGATCAATTTCACTTCAACACGTCTGTTTTGAGCTTTACCTTTCGCGTTCTTGTTAGTAGCGATTGGCTTAGTTTCACCGAAACCTACAGAGTTCAATCTGTCAGCCTCGATACCGTTTTCTTGCAAGTAAGTTCTTACAGCAGCTGCACGGTTCTCAGACAATGTCTGGTTCAATGCGTTGCTTCCGTCGCTATCAGTGTGACCTTCGATCATGAAACGCGATCCTGGGTACTCTTTCAAGATAGTTACCATGTTGTTCAAGACTGGGTACGTTTGCTCTTTGAAAGTGGCTTTACCACTGTTGAACAAGATAGTTCTTGCATACTCGTTCAATTTTTTGATTTGCTCCTCAGAAATCTCAGGGCAACCCATGTTAGCGGCAGTTCCTTTTACAGTAGGACATTTGTCATCTTTGTCAAGAACTCCGTCGCCGTCAGTATCTGGCCAAGGGCAACCGTTGTTTTCTTTAGGACCTTTAACATCCGGACACTTATCGTTTTTGTCGATTACACCGTCTCCGTCTGTATCAGGACATCCCTGGAATTGTTTCAAGCCAGGTACATCCGGACAAGCATCGTCTTTGTCAGCGATTCCGTCGCCGTCTGTATCAGGACATCCGTTGAATTCTTTCGGACCAGCCTGATCAGGACAAGCATCGTCTTTGTCTGGAATTCCGTCTCCG
>Ga0265798_10002167_pt1 | contig 29190 bp, 27 predicted proteins | sample P3T30metagenome_FD_192430 | JGI IMG/M metagenome (GOLD analysis project Ga0265798, IMG submission 192430) | Plant litter microbial communities from East Loma Ridge, Irvine, California - P3 T30 | ecosystem: Environmental > Terrestrial > Plant litter > Unclassified | place: USA: California...
CTTAAACAACTCAATAAGGTCATGGCCGAAAAAGGCATCAGATAATGGAGCAGATTCCCGTTGCCGATCTGGAGCAGATCCAGAATTTTAAAGGAAAGTATCCGAAGCAGCTCTGGTATTTGTTCTTCAGTGAAATGTGGGAGCGTTTTTCGTTTTACGGAATGCGTGGCATGCTCGTCATTTTCATGACGGACCAGCTGCTGATGTCAGAGACCGTCGCAAATCTCCAATATGGCGCGACCCAGGCGTTCGTTTACGCATTTACGTTCGTAGGCGGGCTGTTTGCCGATAAAATCCTGGGCTACAGGAAATCGCTGTTCTGGGGTGGATTGCTTATGATTCTCGGCAGTTTGATCCTGGCCGCAGATCCAAAACAGTTCTTCTTTCTTGGCATAAGCTTTACGATCATCGGAACCGGTTTTTTCAAACCGAACATTTCTACGATGGTGGGCCGCCTTTACAGAGAAGGCGATGATCGAACCGACGCCGGCTTTTCTCTTTTTTATGCAGGTGTAAATCTTGGTGCGCTCATCGGCGGCTACATTTGCATCGCCATCGCGAACGGAACGATGCTTAATGCTTATGTTCCTGAAGATATGAGATGGAACGTCGCCTTTGGACTGGCTGCCGTTGTTATGGTAATTAGCCTGGTTACGTTTACGCAAACGCAAAAAACTCTGGGGGCGATTGGCCTCACGCCTTTGGGCCATTTTGAAAAGCCCAGGCGCAGAAAATTTGAAATCGCAACCTACATCGGTTCTTTACTAGCAGTTCCCGCAATTATTTTGATGGTCTCGAATTCGGAATACACCGATTTGTTCATGTACATTATCGGCCCGGTTTCAATTGTGTATCTGCTGTTTGAAATGCGGAATTATGCAAGCAGAGAGCGGCAGCGGTTGTTCGCGGCACTTATCTTTATGTTGTTTTCCATTGTATTCTGGGCCTTTTTCGAACAGAGCGGCGGATCGTTAAGCCTCTTTGCCAAAAATAACCTTGAGAATACTTTGGGCGGACTGGTTGTGGACCCTAATGGTGTCAACAACTCGGCGAATTCGTTTTTCGTGATCCTGTTCGCTGCCCTGGTTGGAATGGTCTGGCTTTGGCTTTCTAAGCGAAATGCGGAACCTAATACCGTCGTCAAATTCGGATTGTCGTTTTTGTTTCTTGCCGGTGGTTTTTTCATATTTTATTACACGGTTTTTCTGGCGGATCCTCAGGGAATGACTTCGCTTGATGTTTTTACGGCTGGATGGCTCGTTATCACTTTTGGGGAATTGTGCCTTTCGCCCATCGGCATGTCGATTATGACACGGCTTTCACCTGCCAAACTGCAGGCCGTAACGATGGGAATGTGGTTTCTTGCAAGCGCCTACGGACAATATTTTGCGGGTATCCTCGGCGCAGGAATCGCAACGGATTCGGAAGGAACTTCGAATCTGGAACGTTTGGCGGTCTATGCCAATGGTTACAAACAACTCGCGGTCTATGCTGTCATTGCAGGAATTGTACTCATCCTGATTTCACCTTTTGTCAAAAAATTAATGCAAGGCGTAAAATAATTTTTAATTACCTTTCGGCACCGTTTTTGAAAACGGTCAAAAAAATTTTAAACATGAAGAAATTACTTATAGCGCTGTTCCTTGTCATCGGATCCATAACCGTTCAGGCCCAGGAATTGCAATGGGAAACCGATATCCAAAAAGCGGTCAAGCTTTCTGAAAAATCAAAGAAACCGATGTTGCTGTTCTTCACCGGAAGCGACTGGTGCGGTTGGTGCATCCGACTTCAGAAAGAAGTTCTTAAAACACCTGAATTCGCCAAATGGGCAAAAGACAACGTCGTACTTGTGGAACTTGACTTCCCAAGACGGACACCCCAAAGCGACGAGATCAAAAAGCAAAATTTCGAATTGCAGCAGTTTTTCGGGGTCCGCGGATATCCTACCGTTTGGTTCGCGGGCGCGACAAAAGACAAAACCGGAAAAATCAGCTTTACACAGTTGGGAAGCACCGGTTATGTGGCCGGTGGCCCTTCGGCCTGGTTGGAAGGCGCGAATAAAATCCTCAAGAAGTCCTAACGATCATCCTTCAGACAATAATATCCCTTTTCGGCCGTAGCGTGAAAAGGGATTTTTTGTTTTTCGCAAGTTCGTTTCCAACGTTGGACATAGGATGTATAATTTGATCCGTCGGCGATTATTATTTCCGGTCGGCAGTCTTTTATTAACCGATCTAAGTTCAATCGTGAGGAGTTTGTAAGAATTACGATCTGCGGAAGCGCTGATTTCGGGACAACTGGCAGACTGTCCAGAATGAGAATCCGTTTATCGTTGAAAAAGTGGACGCTTTTCCATGGCTTGAATTCTGTAGCGAGACGATTTTCCATCGCAAACGGCTTTACAACGAAATCGATCTCTTTTTTGTTTGCCTTCTTCTGAAAGACAAGTGCTTGCTTTAGACTCCTTTCTAGTATCAGACTGTTCGCGTTCGTATGCATGACGATCCAAGACGTCTTCCCGTACTGCTCGCGTTGATGATTGAGATAAATGAACTGTATAGCCAGTAGGCTGAGAATTCCCATTGCCACATTGGAAAAAACAGGTCGCTTTACCGAAGAACTGATAGCAAACAACAAAAAATAGCTGGCGACCATTAACGATAGCGGAAACCAGATATCGGTAAAAACAAATCCGTCCAAGCGGGCGACGCGTCCTATCAGATAATTAAGTAAGGAAATTCCATTTGATGTCAGATTGGAGAGGATTTCCGGAATGGGCATGATGCAGGCCCAACTCAATGTAATCAGGCCCAGGGCCATAATGAGCCCAAGCAAGGGAATAGCAACCAGATTTGCGACGAGAAACAGCCCGGGAAACTGATGAAAATAGTACAAGCTCAGCGGCAATGTCCCGATTTGGGCCGCCAGGGAAACAGTCAGGATATCGCGGAAGTATACGACGACTTTTTTTCTGGCCGGGAAAATGTTGTCGAATGATGTTTTAAGAAATACGATGAAGAACAACGCTGCGTAACTCAGTTGAAAACCCACGTCGAACAATAATTTCGGGTTGAATACCAGCAATATCAGCAGCGACACGGCCAATGTGTTGTAAATGTTGCTGCCCTTTTTCAGGTGCGATCCCAAAGCCAAAAAGGAGAATGTTGTCGCGGAACGCAAGACCGGAGGCGACAATCCTGCCAGCATTGCAAATACCCATAATCCCAGAATGACGGCAATAAGCTTGGCTGTACGCCAATGTCCGGAGTTGGGTAAAGGTTTCAGGACTGTGGATAGGATTAACATCACGAAACCTACGTGCAGTCCCGAAACCGAAAGAATATGAACGACCCCGGTCGCCTGGTAGTCCATGACGATTCCGGCATCTATTTCCTGTTGTTGTCCCAGCATCAGCGCGTGGAATACCTCTATTTCACGCTTGCCGAAGCCGTTGGAAACGTTGCGGATAATTCGCTTTCGGATTTTATCGGAATAGTAAAATGCATCTTTCCGGAAACCGTCATATAGAATTTTATCCGTAAAAACCTGAGCGAAGATTCCCTTGTTCTTTAGGTAGGCCGAATAGTCGAAGCCAGCGGGATTGAGCATCGGACGCAGACGCTGTATACGGGTAACAACAATAAGACGCCGTCCTATCGGAACATCATCGCTGACTTTGTCTCTGCGCAAATACAACAGGATCTTGCCGTTGCGTGCCTTGCCGTCGACTTTCTCAACCGTGCAGATATATTTCCGGTAGCGATCCGAAACTTTAAGTTTTTCGCGGGTAGTTATTTGCAGGACATGTGCGTTGTCAGCCTTTCCCAAATCCTCCAGTTCATTTTTTTCGCTCTTCGGATTGTGAATGCCAAGGCAGGCGGCACCCAAAAAGCCAAACAACAGCAATGGCGTAATGGAATTGAGAACAATGATTTTATGCTTTTGCCCGACTGCCAACGTAATCAGTACGATTGCTCCGGAAAAACAAATCCAGATCATAGGAACCGGATAAAATCGTTGTATCGCAATGCCGATGGCAAACGAAAGACTCAGGCGTACGAGTGGAAAGCGAAAGATCTGCATGGCGTTTAGAAATGAAAGGCAATACGTATGTTCAGATCCATCGACTAAAATTTCCCGAAACCGTATTGCCTTTGCGGGCTGTGATGTAAAAGTAGGACAGCCGGTTCTAACACCGTTACAGTTTTTCTGTAGAAAATGTTAAAGCATAAAAAAACCGGGCATATTCCCGGTTCTATATAATGTAATGTCGCTTTACAACATCCTGTTCGCCTGAACGAACGTTTTTTCGTAGTAAGGCTCTTTCGTTGAAGAGATGATGACGCCTTTGCTGGTAGAGGAGTGGACGAACTTAATTTCTTCGTCAGTAGCTTCGACGACCATTCCAACGTGGTTGATCGATCTGCGGCCGTTCGTGTGAAAGAAAACCAGGTCGCCTTTTTTCACTTCCTTGCGCTCGACCTTCTGTCCGACTTTCGCCATTTCGTTGGAGCTTCGAGGTATTTTAACGTCGAAGAGATTGTAGACCGCCGTCACCATTCCGGAGCAATCCATTCCGGAAGTCGTAGTGCCTCCGCCCAGGTAGCGCGTCCCGATGAACGTCATCGCGTTGTTGATCATCTGGACCGCAACGTAATTTTCCTCAGGTTCCAAAACCACATCCGTTTCGTTCTTTTCGGTCAGAAGCGCACGTTTAGCTTTAGTTTTTGTTGCGGTCGGTTTGTTTGGTTTTGCAGATGCAACTGCAGGACTCTTTATAGGCTGTGCCGGAGCAGATGACGTTTGCGTGTTTGATTTTAGCGAAGCGGTTGATGGCTTTGAAGACTTGTCTGCTTCTTTTCCGATCAGCGACGTCATCGCCGACTGGACCTCATTTGAAACTTCACCTGAAGGCTTCTTGTAAACGCCTTTCTTAACGGCTTCTTTTTTTGATGTTACCACCTGAGCATTGCCATGAGCGGCAAGCAGTAGGAAAACAGGAAGGAAATGTAAAAATGCTTTTTTTACAAACATATTTTATTTTTTATTTTTCAGGCGGAGGGGCGTCTCACCTTTAGATTTATTAATAAAACTCTGTAGTAGAATTTTCTTTTGAACTTGAACTTAAACGGCGTGCGTCAAAGAAATATTGTTCTGATATCTGCGAATATAGTAAGAATATGTGGGAATTGTGTAAACAGGCCGTACGAAAATGTTCACAAATGTAAATTTTAACGTATTTGAAATACGCAAGAATCTGAAATTCAGTGACAAAATCTGGCAATAGCGGGACCTAAGAAGCCTTTAGGTTATTAACAATTAATTTCGCCGTTTTGTGACTGGCACCTGCGCCTCCGAGCTTTTTTTCAAGCTGATCGTAATCCGACAGAATCCTCGAACGCGTTCCGGGATCCAAAAGTTTATGGAGTTCCGATCTCAGGTTTTTGGTGTTAAGCTCGCCCTGGATAAGTTCCCTGACTACTTCACGATCCATTATCAGATTCACGAGAGATATGAATTTCAGGGTAATCACGCGTTTTGCGATCTGATAGGAAATCCAGTTTCCGCGGTAGCAAACCACCTCCGGAACCTTGAAAAGCGCCGTTTCCAAAGTGGCAGTTCCCGATGTGACCAAAGCCGCCGATGAGATCGACAACAAATCGTATGTGCGGTTCTGGACGAAATGAATGTTTTGGGTTTTGGTGAACTGACGGTAGAATTCCGGTTCCTGGCCCGGAGCGCCTGCAATAACGAACTGGTGATCCGGAAATTCCGGCACGACCGACAACATGACGTCCAGCATTTTGGAAATTTCCTGTTTACGGCTTCCCGGCAAAAGGGCGATTACCGGTTTTTCATCTATGTTAAATTCTTTGCGGAACCCGATTTCGTCAACTTTTTGACGTCCGTGGATCGCATCGATTAAAGGGTGTCCGACGAATTCCACGTTATAACCGTGCTTCGTTTCATAAAAATCTTTTTCGAACGGCAGGATTACATACATTTTATCTACATCCCGCTTAATGGACTTGATACGGTTTTCCTTCCAGGCCCAGATCTGAGGTGAAATATAATAGAAAGTCTTGTATCGGAGCGGCTTGGCCCACTTCGCAATGCGCATATTGAAGCCGGGATAGTCGATAAAAATCAGCGCGTCCGGATTGAAAGCGGCAATATCTTCTTTGCAGAATTTGATGTTGCCCAGGATCGTCTTCAGATTCATCGCAACTTCGGCAAACCCCATAAATGCCAGGTCCCTGTAATGTTTGACTAAAGTTCCTCCGGCGGATCGCATCAGGTCGCCGCCCCAGAAACGGATTTCGGCATCGGGATCTTCGGCCAAAAGCCCTTTTATCAGGTTCGAACCGTGCAAATCACCCGAAGCTTCACCCGCAATAATGTAATACTTCATATATAATAAAGGATTATCGTGCCCAGTGTGATCACGAACATCGACAAAAGTACGCCTTTTGCCATAACGTCTTTCCCGATTTTAAGCAATCCGAAGAAAATTGCGAGGTTCACCAACGCGCCCAGCGACACTACTTTTGAGATCTGTCCGGATTGGCGAATAATAAAAATCCCGTCGCTGAGCGTGTATGACGTGAACAGCGCAATGAACAGGAAACTGCCTGCCAATGCACCCGTCATTCCGATCAATACGCCCAAAATGAGATCGTTGTTATGCATCGAGGTTCCAGGAATTGAGCTGTTGCATAGCGTGATGGGCCGTCAGGTCGAACTGTACCGGCACGACGGAAACGTATCCGTGTGACAAGGCCCATTCGTCTGTATCTTCACCTTTGTCGAGGTTGACGAATTTCCCCGTTAGCCAGTAATAATCGCGGCCATGAGGTGATTTGCGCTTGTCGAATTCCTCTACCCACATGGCTTTCGCCTGACGGCAGATTTTTATGCCTTTGAACGTTTCGGCTTTCGGAAAGTTTACGTTGAGGATGACGCCTTCCGGCAGACCGTTTTCAAGAACCTGCAGGGCGATCTTCCGGACGTATGGCTTTACGATTTCGAAGTCTGCGTTCCAGTCGAAATCTGCCAGCGAAAACCCGATAGACGGTATTCCTTCAATACCGGCTTCCACGGCGGCACTCATCGTCCCGGAATAAATTACGTTGATCGATGAATTGGAACCGTGGTTGATTCCGGACACACACAGGTCTGGTTTGCCTTTGATGACTTCTTTCGTCGCGAATTTGACGCAGTCGACCGGCGTTCCCGAACAACTGTATTCCTCGAAGGAGGCATCTGGCTTGGAAATTTTGTTCAGATGTAGCGTATTGTTTATCGTAATGGCATGGCCTGTCCCGGATTGCGGACTGTCAGGAGCCACAACTACAATGTCGCCCAGATCTTTCATTACGTCGATAAGGGCGCGGATTCCGGGAGCTGTTATGCCATCGTCGTTGGTGATTAGAATGAGAGGTTTTTCTTTCATTTTGTGGATGTTTGGTTATATAAGACCTGACAGGTCTTAAAAAGTGTCACGTCTTAAAAGGTGACAGGTCTGATTTTAAAAAAGTTACTGGCTCTTTTCGACATCTCATATCCTCACCAATTTTCCATATTAAACAAAATTCCCAATCTGGAAATCGGATTCATAAGACACTAAATGCAAGGTTTTAAAACAGCGGCAACCTTTATAAATTACTGTAACAGATCCTTCAATTCAAAGGTAAAAATACGTAATTTCCGCAGCTGACGGATTTCACTATCTTTAACAAAAAATTATGCGGAGGCCGCTGTTTACGGTATGATTTTTCCATAACTTGGCCGTTTTAAGAACCCAAATGAATGCTATTGTGCGATTTATGAAAAGGAATTATAAAGTGTTGCTAGTCGTTGCTGTGTTGGCGGCTGCATTGTGGAGCTTCATGCCAAAGAAGAGCTCCGGCGACCCTGAAAAAGACAAAGCGCTGCTCGAGTTACTGCAGTTCGTGATAGAACGCGGACACTATGACCCGGCGACGATGGACGATAATTTTTCAAAGGGAATTTACAAGGATTACATTGCGGCGCTCGATCCGTCGAAACGCTTTTTCCTGCAGGCGGATATCGACGAGTTTTCCAAATACGAAACACAACTCGACGACCAGATCCACAATAAGGATCTGACCTTTTTCAACCTTACATACAATAGGTTGATGCAACGTATCAAGGAAAGTAAAAGTTACTACAAGGACATTCTCGAGCAACCTTTCGATTACAAGTCAGAAGAATCCTTTAATGCGGATAACGAAAAACTTCCCTACGCCAAAAATACAGCCGAACTCAAGGAAAAATGGCGCAAGCAGGTAAAACTGTCGACGCTTTCGTCCCTGGCAGACAAACTCGACCTTCAGGAAGGCAAGACGACATCGGTAAAGCCGTCGGCTACACTTGAAGAAGACAGCCAGCAGGCGGCCGAGGAGGCGCTTGAGAAAAAGAAAAAAGAGGAATTGAAGATCGAAAAGAAATCTTACGAAGTCCTGGAAAAGGAAACCCGTGAGAATTCTTTGAAATCGCTCAACGAATATTTCAGTTTTATCGACGACCTTAATCGCGAAGACTGGTTTTCGGTATACATCAATTCTATCGCATCCCGTTTTGATCCGCATACCTCGTATTTTCCTGCTGATGAAAAAGAACGTTTCGACGTCAGCATGAGTGGAAAACTCGAAGGGATCGGGGCGCGTCTGCAAAAGAAAAACGATTACACTGAAATTACCGAACTTATTTCCGGAGGTCCGGCCTGGAGGGACAAACAGCTCGAACCCGGCGACGTCATTCTCAAGGTGGCCCAGGGAAATAAGGAAGCGGTCGATGTCGTAGGAATGCGTCTGGACGATGTCGTTAAAAAGATCAAAGGTCCTAAAGGCACCGAAGTTCGTCTGTCCGTTAAGAAAGCCGACGGAACGATGAAAGTGATTTCACTCATCCGCGATGAAGTTGAAATCGAAGAAACGTATGCCAAGTCAACGATCATCGAGAAAAACGGCTTGAAATACGGCATGATCTACCTGCCCAAGTTTTACATAGATTTCGACAATGCAAACGCCCGCGATGCCGGGAAAGACATCGCTTTGGAAGTAGAGCGCCTCAAAAAAGAAAACGTCCAGGGAATAATTCTCGATGTTCGCGACAACGGTGGCGGATCGCTGAAAACCGTCGTCGATATCGCCGGATTGTTCATCGAGCAGGGACCGATCGTACAGGTGAAATCGTCCGGCAAGAAAAAAGAAGTTTTATACGACAAAGATCCTAAAGTGGAATACGACGGCCCGCTCGTCATCATGGTCAACAGTTTTTCAGCTTCGGCTTCGGAGATCCTGGCTGCCGCGATCCAGGATTACAAGCGAGGCGTCATCATCGGATCCAAGCAAACGTATGGGAAAGGTACGGTCCAGAACGTTTTCGACCTGAACCAGTTCGTCCGCAACAGCGAATTCGGTGATTTGGGAGCGCTTAAAACAACGACACAAAAGTTTTACCGCATCAACGGCGGGTCTACCCAGCTTGAAGGAGTGGCCAGCGATGTCGTGATGCCGGACCGCTATTCCTACGTCAAAATGGGCGAACGCGACATTGACAACGCGATGCCGTGGGACAAGATCGATGCCGCCGATTACAAAGTGTGGGACAAACAGGCGAATTTCGCTCAGGCTATCGCAAACAGCCGCAAGCGCATGGAAGCGAGCGAACAGTTCAAATTGATCGACGAAAATGCAAAATGGATCAACGACAGGAGCGAGGAAACGGTCTACAGCCTGAAACTCGACAAATTCCGCGCGGAACAGGATGCATTGGAACAAACGGCCAAGAAATATAAAGTGCTCTCTGCCTATCACAACGACCTCAAATTCCAATCGCTGCCTTACGAACAGCAGCAGATCGCAAAAGATGATCTCCTCAAGGAAAAGCGCAAGAGATGGCACGAACAACTCAATAAGGATGTTTATGTGGATGAAGCCGTCAAGATCCTCGACGATTTACAGCCCAAGTCAAAAGGAGCGGTTTCGCTTAAGAAAGACAAAGTTAAGTCGTAAAGTCTTAAGGTCGTAAAGTCGTAAGGTCTTAAAGTCTTAAGGTCTTAAAGTCGTAAGGTTTTAAAGTCTTAGAGTCATGAGGCCTCGGGAAACCGGGGCTTTTTGTTTTTAGTCAAAGTTGAACGGCGAAGGTCGGACGTAAGCATTCGACGATTTACCACTCATTCACCTTGTTTGCATCCATCTTCAAAAAGATAAACAGCAAAATGGTGAAGCCCCAAAGTCCGGATCCGCCATAAGAGAAAAACGGCAACGGAACGCCTATCGTCGGGAAGATTCCCACGACCATCGCGATATTGACGAAAAAGTGAATGAACAGAATTGTGGCTACGCAGTAACCGTAAACCCTCGAAAATTTGGTTTTCTGACGTTCCGCTAAATAGATGATCCGCACGAAAAGCAGCACGAACAAAGCAAGCACCACAATGCATCCGACGAATCCCCATTCTTCGCCTACGGTCGTAAAAATGTAGTCGGTGTGCTGTTCGGGAACAAACCCGCCTTTGGTCTGAGTGCCTTCGAGATAACCTTTTCCGAACCATCCGCCGGAACCGATCGCGATCTTGGACTGGTTGATATTATATCCGACACCTTTCAGGTCGACCTCCTTCCCAAGCAAAATATTGAAACGGTCGCGGTGGTGCTGCTTGAACACATTGTCAAAAACATAATGTACCGAAAACGTGAAGATCGAGATCACAACCAGAATCGCCGCGCTTACGATAACATTTCGGTCCACAATGCGGCTCCGGTAATAAAAGAACGCAATGACGACGGCGGCGATCAGGATAATGACCCAGGATTCCCAGATCAGCGACAGCACGAAAACGACGATCGCGATAAAGCCTGTCCACAGGTACCAGGCCGGCAAGCCTTCGCGGTATAGCACCAGGAAGAACGCGGAGTAAATCAGCGCGCTTCCGGGATCGTGAGGAATAATCAGCAAAACCGGCAACATGATGATCCCAAGCGCCTGCAATTGCCTGTTCTGGTCCTTGAGGTTGACCTGGACGTCACTCAGGTATTTGGACAAAGCCAGTGCAGTAGCCACTTTCGCGAATTCCGCGGGTTGGAAACTCACAGGCCCGATCGCATACCAGTTCGCCTGTCCTTTTACGACTTTCCCGAAAACGAACAACCCGGCGAGCAGCAACAAAGCGACACCGAAGAAAATGACGCTGTATTTTTCGTAAAACTTCCCGTCCAGGGCCAGGATGACGATAATGAGCGGCACCGACAGGCAAATGAACATCATCTGCTTTCCGTAGGTCTGGCTGAAGTCAAAGATCGAACTGTCCTCGAGCGGCAATGACGACGAATAAATGTTGAGCCAGCCCAAAATGACCAAGGTGGCGTAGATAAATACGCTCATCCAATCGATATGGCTCCTGATACTCTGATTTTTCATTAGTTCGCTCCGTCTTTGTCGTTCTTGTCGTCGATATCTTCGATCGTGTCCTGCTCTTTCGTGGTTACGGCTTCCGCTTTCGGACGCTTGAGGAACAAACTGTCGACGGTGTGCTTGCCGGAATACTTGTCGTATTCTGCCTGAAGGCTGCCTTCGAACATGCGCTTCTCAAGATCGGTGCGCGTGATCTTGCGCTTGATGTATTTTTCGATCATCAGGGTAGCGATCGGGCCGGCCCAGCGTTTTCCCCAATAGCCGTTCTCAACGAAAACAGCCAGTGCGATCTTCGGATTGTCCTTCGGTGCAAAAGCCACGAAAATCGAGTGATCCTGAAGCTTGACGCGCTTGCCGTTGATCTTTGCGAAATTCTCCGCAGTTCCCGTTTTTCCACAAATCTGAATGCCTTCGACGCCAAGTCCGAAAGCTGTTCCTACGTTGTAAACATCGGCAAGGCCCTCGATAACCGGCTCAAAATATTTTTTGTCGACGGTAGTATGATGCTTGGTGCGGAATTTTGCATCGATCTGTTGGCCTTCAATCTTTTTGATGATGTGGGGCGTGTAGTAATATCCGCGATTCGCAACCGTTGCCATCATGTTGGCGAGTTGGATCGGTGTGGTCGTGACTTCCCCTTGTCCGATAGAATTCGAAACGATCGTCGTAGGCCTGTAGTCCCAATCCGGGTAAATTCGTTTATAGGTTTTGGACGTCGGAACCTTGCCACGCCTTCCCGTCGGAAGATCGTATCCCATGAATTCGCCCAAGCCGAAGCTTTTCACGTGTTTGCTCCAGATATCGACCGCTACCGATGTCTTTTTGTACTTGCTCAGCGTCTTCATATACACGCTCGCAAAATACGTATTGCATGAATTGTAAATACCATTGTGGAGCTGTGAAACGCCGGAATCGTGGCACTTCATAAAGCGTCCGCGGGCATAACTGAAACCATGATGGCACACGAAAGACGTCTGTTCGTTGACGACACCTTCCTGTAAAGCCACGAGTCCCGTGATGATCTTGAATGGAGATCCCGGAGGATATTCGGCCAAAAGTCCTCTGTCGAACAACGGTTTTGCCACCGAGTCGTTGTAAAGTCTCGTATAGTTCCTCGAACGTTCGCGCCCTACCAAAATCGAGGGGTCGTATGACGGAGCCGTCACCAACGCCAGGATTTCGCCTGTGCTCGGCTCGATCGCGACAATCCCGCCTCGCTTGTTGACCATGAGTTCTTCGCCGTATTTCTGGAGATCGCCGTCAATCGAAAGCGTAATGTCTTCACCTTGCTTGGAAATCGTATCGAAACGGCCTTCCTTATAAGCGCCGATATCGCGGTTGTATTTGTCCTTCTGGATATATTTGACGCCTTTTACGCCTCTCAGTTCTTTCTCGTAGCTTTCCTCGACGCCTTGTTTTCCGATAAGGTCGCCGCTGTTGTAATAGGGATTTTGCTTGATGATATTGTCGTTCACCTGCGTTATGTTTCCGAATACATTCGCTCCGTAATTCACCTGGTAATCGCGCAAGGAACGTTTCTGGATATAGAACCCTTGGAATTTCCGGACTTTTTCCTGGAAAGCGGCGAATTCGCGTTTGTTCAATTGTGGCAAAAACACCGACGGCAGACGGGGAGAATACACGATCGCTTTTTTCATCCGCTCTTCATAGAACGATTTCGGGATTCGGAGAAGTCCGCAAAATTCGTCTACATCCACTTCTTTGACATCCCTCGGAATTACCATGATGTCATACGAGGGCTGGTTCGCAACGAGCAATTTCCCGAAACGGTCGTAAATATAGCCGCGCTCGGGATAATCGTACTGGATCTTTATCGCGTTGTTGTCGCTTTTGAGCTTCAGGGTTTCGTCCATGATCTGGAGATAAAACAACCTGAGCAAAAGCAAAATCGTGGCAATGAAAATAAGGGTGGGCAATAAAACTTTCCTCATCGTCTCGACGGCTTGAACATGTAAATCAATATGATGCAGACCACGATCGAGAAAATCGTGCTCGACAACGTGCGCAGTAAAACGTCCCAAAAGAACACCAACCGGAACACTTCAAGCAAAAACAGCGTGAAGTGGTGAATGATGACTGCTATGAGGATAAACGAAAAACGTTCCGGAGTTAGTACGTCGTCAAGCCTGACGGTTTGATATTCGTAACTGAGCCCGAACGAAAATTTGAAGATCGCGGGCCTGAAATAGGCTAGTACCAGACAGGAAGCAGCGTGGACACCGCCGGAATTGCTGAACATATCCATCGAAATTCCCAGCAAAAAACTCGTAAGCAACAGCACGTTTTTGTTGCCGTTGACCGGAAAAAGCATGATAAACAAAATGTACGGATACGGATTGATGAATCCGAACAAATTGAAATTGTTGAAAATCACGACCTGTGCCACGATGAGCAAAATAAAACGGGCGATATTGAGGAGGACCGTGCTATTCATTCGGCTTCGATTTCTTTTCGAGTGCTTCGATCTCGGCTTTGTCCTGGCTTTTGATCGCGTAAACGTAACCGAGATTGGTCATGTCGTTGAATAACTTTATGTCAAGCGTGTAGTAATTCGTCTCGTTGTCGGTGTAAATCTTTGAAATGGTTCCGATGTTGATATTGGCCGGGAAAATAACTGATTGCCCGCCGGTCACGATCGTGTCGCCTTTGCGGACGGAAGCCAGCCTCGGCACATCGATAAGCTGCACGTAACCCGTACTCTTCCCGTTCCAGACCAGCGATCCGAAATGGTTCGACTTTTTGATCTTCGCGTTTATCTGGGATTTTACGTTGAGGATACTGATGACCGTCGCGTAATTCGGCGAGACTTTGTCCACAATCCCAATGATGCCCTGGCTGTTCACGACGCCCATATCGGATTTTATACCTTTAAGCGAACCCGTGTTTATCGTCAGATAATTCTCATGGACGTTGTAGGAGTTGTGGATGACCTTTGACACGATGACGTCTACTTTTCTGACGCCGCGGATCGTATCGATGACAGGTGGTTTCGCCGTGTCTTTTTCGTTGAAAAGCATCCGGCGTAAATCGGCATTTTCTTTTGCCAGTGCGTCGTTTTGGGATTTCAGGTGGAAATATTCATTGACGTTGTTCATCTGCGTGTAAACGCCGCCCGTCACGAAATTGGCTGACGAAATCACCTTGCTCTTGTGAAACGAATGGGCTTGTATCGTCAGGACCAGTGAAATCCCTAAAAGCAGCAAAAACAGCAATCGATGGCTGTTTTTAAAGATGAATTGAAATATCTGCTGCATGAATTTTTTAGTTAAAAAAATTCAAATTCCAGGACCCAATTCCAATCGGTTCGGAATTAAAGTGCACAACGGGATTTGGAACTTGGTATTCGGTATTTTTTATTTAATCAGGATACTTCTGAATTTCGGAATGTTTTTCAACGCCATTCCCGTACCTCTTACAACGGCACGCAGCGGATCTTCCGCAATGTAAACCGGAAGGTCCGTTTTAAGGGAAATGCGCTTATCCAGACCGCGCAACATCGATCCGCCTCCGGCAAGGTAAATCCCGGTGTTGTAAATATCGGCGGCGAGTTCGGGCGGCGTCTGCGAAAGCGTTTCCATGACGGCATCTTCGATACGCTGGATCGACTTGTCGAGCGCTTTGGCGATCTCACGGTAGGAAACATCGACTTGCTTCGGCTTCCCGGTCAGCAAATCGCGTCCCTGAACCGACATATCGTCCGGCGGCGTCTCCAGGTCTTCGATTGCAGCGCCGATCGTGATCTTGATCTTTTCTGCAGTGCTTTCACCTACGAAAAGGTTGTGCTGCGTCCGCATATAATACACGATGTCGTTCGTGAAAACGTCACCTGCGATCTTGACCGATTTGTCGCATACGATTCCTCCCAGGGCGATAACCGCGATTTCCGTGGTTCCGCCTCCGATATCGACGATCATGTTCCCTTTGGGCTGCATGATATCGATTCCGATACCGATAGCCGCGGCCATTGGCTCGTGGATCAGATATACCTCTTTACCGTTGACGCGTTCGCAACTTTCCTTGACCGCGCGCATTTCCACCTCGGTGATTCCGGACGGTATGCAGACGACCATGCGCAAAGCCGGCGTGAACATTCTTTTTTTCAAGGCCGGGATCGACTTGATGAACATCGAGATCATCTTTTCGGATGCGTCGAAATCGGCGATAACCCCATCTTTCAAAGGACGGATCGTTTTGATATTCTCATGCGTCTTACCCTGCATCATGTTCGCCTCTTTTCCGACGGCTATAATTTTCGAAGAAACCCTGTCCCGAGCCACTATTGAAGGGCTGTCGATCACGACTTTATCGTTGTGTATGATGAGCGTATTGGCGGTACCAAGGTCTATCGCGATATCCTCGGTCATGAAATCAAAAAATCCCATACCTGGTTGAAGGGTTTTAGTTATTAGTTGTAGGCTGCAAAGTTAGGTAATTAACGCGACAATGCAGGATGTATTTTTTTATTTTGAGTTTATCGTTTTGAATTTTGAATGAGGTGAGTTTCAAACGAATCGGTCCCCATTCAAAATACAAAACATCAGATTCACCTTATAAAATCAGTGCTTAAAATGACGCGTCCCGGTAAACACCATCGCCATTCCGTTCTCGTTGCAATAATTGATGCTGAGTTCGTCCTTGATTGATCCGCCGGGTTGGATTACCGCCGTGATTCCCGCCTTTTTCGCAATTTCCACACAATCCGGAAACGGGAAAAACGCATCGCTGGCCATCACGGCGCCATTCAGGTCAAAATTAAATGAGTGTGCTTTTTCGATCGCCTGTTTCAAAGCGTCGACGCGTGAGGTCTGGCCCGTACCGGAAGCAATCAGCTGGCCGTTCTTCGCAAAAACGATCGTGTTCGATTTGGTGTTCTTGCAAATCTTGGATGCAAAAATCAGGTCGTCGGTCTCTTTGTCGGTTGGGGCCGTATTGGTAACGGTCCGGAGCCCGTTTTTATTGTCTGTGATAGTATTGCGGTCCTGGACCAGAACGCCGTTTAAAGCTGTACGCACCTGTTGCTGCGGCAATTCCACGTCGTGCTGTTCAAGTATAATCCGGTTCTTTTTTTCGGAAAGTATCGAAATAGCTTCATCGGAATATGCCGGGGCGATCACGACTTCGCAAAACAGAGTGTTTATTTCCGCTGCCGTTTCCGCATCGATCGTGCCGTTTGCGATCAGGACGCCTCCGAATGCCGATGTCGGATCTGCCGCAAGCGCGTCGAGATACGCCTGTTTCATAGTAGGGCGCGTGGCCAGTCCGCAGGCATTGTTGTGCTTCAGGATGGCAAAAGTAGGATCGTTGTCCTTGAATTCCAGGATGAGGTTGACCGCTGCGTCTACGTCCAGAAGATTGTTGTAGGACAATTCCTTGCCGTGTTTTTTGGTGAACATCGCATCGAAGTTTCCGAAGAAATACCCTTTCTGGTGCGGGTTTTCCCCATAGCGCAGGACTTGTCCGTTGGCGTAGGATTGCTTGAAAAACGTATCGTCCGTATTAAAATAATTGAAAATCGCCGAATCGTAATGAGATGAAATATGGAAAGCCTGTGTCGCGAATTTCTTACGGTCGCCCAGATCGGTTTCCCCGTTTTTCTCATTGAGCAAATCCAGGAAAGGCGCGTATTGGTCTACCGACGAGACGATCACGGTGTCCCTGAAGTTTTTCGCTGCCGCGCGGATAAGTGAAATTCCGCCGATGTCGATTTTTTCGATGATGTCCGATTCCGGTGCGCCCGAAGCAACAGTTTTCTCAAACGGATACAAATCGACGATGACCAGGTCGATCTGCGGAATGTCGTATTCGGACATTTGCGCGACATCGCCTTCGTGATCTTGCCTGTTCAGGATTCCGCCGAATATTTTCGGGTGAAGCGTCTTTACGCGTCCGCCCAAAATAGATGGATAATGCGTCACGTCTTCGACCGGCACGACCGGGATACCGAGGCCTTTCAGGAATTCTTCGGTTCCGCCGGTAGAGTAGAAGGTTACGCCCTGTTCGTGTAGTTTTTGTACGATCGGCTCCAGGCCGTCTTTTGAAAATACCGAAACCAACGCTGATTTGATCGTCTTGTTTGTGCTCATTTTTAGAAGTTGTGTTTTAAGCGTGCAAAAGTACGAAAAAGTCGAATGACATACGTCGAATGTCGAACGTCAAATGTCGAACGATGCGAGGTGAAATGGGAATCCTTTTCAACAACAATTCAGTAAGATGAACATATAAAGATATAAGCAGGTGAATATATCCACAAATACATCAGCAATATGCATGTAACTGAAAAATTAGGTTTTTGCCTCAAAATTCTCCAATTTTACACCATATAGATCGTCATGCTCGTTTACTTCAGACTTCTCTCCGAAAGCTTCGGCTTTGCCATGAACGCCTTGCGCAACAACAAGCTGCGCACGCTGTTGTCGCTGTTGGGCGTGACGATTGGCATTTTTTCGATTATTGCCGTTCTGGCCGCAGTCGATTCGCTTGACCGGAAGATCAAAAAGGACTTGAGCAGCTTGGACAAAAATACGATGTACGTGCTGAAGCAGTCGTTCGGCCCGACCGATATACCTCGCTGGAAAGTCGAGCAGTTCCCCAATGTCACGTATGACGAGTACCAGTTTCTCAAATCGTCGCTGAACAATGTGGAAGAAGTCGGTTATCAGATTTATGTCGGACCGGAATCTGCCAAGTACGATGACAAGACCGTGAATTCCATCAACGTCGTTCCGGTTTCCCATGAATTCGACGAAATTCAGGCCCAGGAATTTGAAAAAGGACGTTTTTACAATGAATCGGAAGACAATTCCGGTAAGGCCGTTGCTGTCATCGGTTACGATATTGCAAACGGATTGTTCGGTGATGCCGATCCGATTGACAAGCAATTTCGCCTTTACGGACTAAAATTTACGGTCATTGGCGTACTCCCAAAGCAAGGATCGGGCATGTTCGGCAACAGCAACGATTCGAGTATCATCATCCCGGTAAACTTCATTCGCAACCGGTTTGGCGACAACAACGACAGCATGATGCCGATTATCCTCATCAAGCCGGCAAAAGGTGCGGATATTGACGAACTCAAAGCCGAAATCAGCCAGAAACTTCGCAATTTCCGCGGAATTAAAGTTGGTGAAATAGATAATTTCTTCGTGAACATTTTGTCCGGGTTTACCGAGATCCTCGATGCTTTTATCGGAATCCTTAACCTTGGCGGATGGATGATCGCGGGATTTTCGCTGCTCGTCGGGGGATTTGGCATCGCCAATATTATGTTCGTTTCTGTAAAAGAGCGGACGAATCTCATCGGAATCCAGAAATCGCTCGGAGCCAAAAACAAGTTTATTTTATTTCAGTTCCTGTTCGAAGCGGTAATCCTGTCGATAATCGGCGGCCTTGTCGGAATCGTTATGGTTTGGGGCCTAACGATCGGCCTGACCAAACTGCTCGAATTCGAGTTCGTGCTTGGATTTTCAAACATCATGCTTGGCGCCGGCCTTTCCGCTACAATCGGATTGGTTTCTGGGATTATTCCGGCAATTTCCGCTTCGAAGCTGGATCCTGTTGAGGCGATCAGGACGGGGATGTGAATTGGTCGAAGGTCGAATGTCTAAAGTCGAACGACAAAAGTACCATTGGGAAATGCCGATAAAACGAACCATTGAGAGCGTTAAGAACATTAAGTACGTTAAGTTTTAAATGCTCTTAATGTACTTAATGGTAAAAAAAACCGCCTCATAAGAAACGGTCTCAAATCTTAACAAAATGGTCGTTCGACTTTAGACTTTCGACATTCGACAAACAAAAAAAACGGCCTCATAAGAAACGGTTTCAAATCTTAACAAATGGTCGTTCGACTTTAGACTTTCGACATTCGACAAACAAAAAAAACCGCCTCAAAAGAAACGGTTTCAAATCTGAACAAAATGGTCGTTGGACTTTAGACGTTCGACATTCGACTATCGAATAGGTTGATCCAAAATCAAATCCAAATACAAATTGATCTTGTTCTTCAATTCTTTTCTGTGCGTGATGAAGTCAAGGAAACCGTGATCCAATACGAATTCAGCGGTTTGGAAGCCTTCCGGCAGATCTTTACCGGTCGTATCCTTAACGACGCGCGGCCCTGCGAAACCGATCAAAGCACCAGGCTCTGAAATGTTGATGTCGCCAAGCATCGCATAAGATGCCGTCGTTCCACCTGTTGTAGGATCGGTACAAAGCGAAATATACGGGATTTTGGCATCGGCCAATTGAGCTAATTTTGCAGACGTTTTGGCGAGTTGCATCAAGGAATACGCGGCTTCCATCATACGAGCGCCTCCGGATTTCGAAATCATCACGAACGGGATCTTGTTCTTGATCGAATAATCGATGCCGCGCGCGATCTTTTCACCGACCACAGCCCCCATCGATCCGCCGATAAACGCAAAGTCCATGCAGCACACCACTAAATCCTTGCCTTTGGATTTTCCCACTCCCGTGCGCACCGCGTCCTTGAGCTTCGTTTTTTCCTGGGCATCTTTCAGGCGATCCGAATATTTTTTGGTATCGACGAAATGAAGCGTGTCCTTCGACGTCATGTTCTTATCCAGTTCCTTGAACTCGTTGTTGTCGAACAGGATTTCGAAATATTCCTTGCTTCCGATCCTAACGTGAAAACCATCTTCCGGGCTTACGTAAAGATTGCGGGCGAGTTCATCCGCATCGACGACTTTTCCGGTAGGCGATTTGTACCAAAGGCCTTTCGGAACGTCCTTTTTATCTTCGGTAGGCGTTTGTATGCCTTTTTCTGTTCTTTTAAACCAAGCCATATGTTTAATGGATAATTAATAATGAATGATTAATAATGGTTGGACCCGAATTATTAATTATTCATTATTAATTGTTAATTATAAAGTGTTGACGTTGTTCAGGTCGGCGAAAGCCGCTTCCAGACGCTTATTGAACGTCATTTCGCCTTCGCGGATCCATTTGCGTGGATCGTAATATTTTTTATTTGGAGATTCTTCACCCGTCGGATTTCCGATCTGGCTTCTCAGGTAGTCGATGTTGTCCACCATATAATCGCGGATTCCTTCGGTGAAAGCAAACTGAAGATCCGTGTCGATGTTCATCTTGATGACGCCATATCCGATAGCTTCCTTGATTTCCTCAGGCGTCGATCCCGATCCGCCGTGGAATACGAAATCAACAGGATTCTTGCCCGTGTTGTGCTTTTGCTGGATATATTCCTGTGAGTCGCGAAGGATCGTCGGAGTCAGTTTTACGTTGCCCGGCTTGTAAACACCGTGGACGTTCCCGAAAGCCGCAGCCACAGTAAAGCGAGGGCTTATCTTCAACAATTCGGTATACGCGTAATCGACATCTTCAGGAGTTGAGTACAATTCGGAATGATCCACACCCGAATTATCCACGCCATCTTCCTCACCGCCTGTAATTCCAAGCTCGATCTCCAGCGTCATACCCAATTTGCTCATGCGCTCCAGGTATTTTTTGCAGGTTTCGATGTTTTCCTCCATGGATTCTTCAGACAAATCAAGCATGTGGGACGAAAAAAGCGGTTTTCCTGTCTCGGCGAAATGTTTTTCGCTGGCGTCAAGAAGGCCATCGATCCACGGAAGCAGTTTTTTCGCGCAATGGTCGGTGTGAAGGATCACAGTGGCTCCGTAACCTTCAGCCAGCGTGTGGATGTGTTTTGCACCCGCAATCGCACCCGCAATCGCCGCGCTCTGACCTTCGTTAGGAAAACCTTTCCCAGCGTTAAAAGCAGCGCCTCCGTTAGAAAACTGTATGATAACCGGAGCTTTCAGTTTCGCCGCCGTCTCCAGGACACCGTTGATAGTGCTTGATCCTACGACGTTTACTGCCGGTAGGGCAAATCCTTTTTCTTTAGCAAGGCGGAAAATTTCCTGAACCTCGTCACCGGTTGCCACACCAGGCTTGATATTATGGGCCATGTCAGTTTGTTTTGAATTAAAGGTTACAAAAATAAGTATTTCTTGACTTAGAACGGATAGTTGATCCCGATATTTAGCACCGAGTTCGAGAAATTGTAATTGCGGAACCATCGGCTGCCTTCGTATACGGCCGGGTCGTAAGTTTTGAACCCGATGTCGAGTCGCACCACGAAAAAGTTGAAGTCATAACGGAATCCGAAACCCGATCCGACGCCGACGTCTTCCAGCGATTTCAAGCCTTCGAACGTATATCGTGTGTCTTCGATATTGTCGAGTACATTCCAGATATTTCCTACATCGACGAAGATCGCACTGTGCAAATCCCCGAAAAGATTGAACCGGAATTCCGCCGAATACGCCAATTTCATGTTCGCTTCGTTAAAATCGTTGATCCCGCCGGACGAGCCCGGGCCAAGCGAATACGATTGCCATCCGCGGTTGTCGTTGGATCCTCCGGCAAAGTAACTTCGGGAAAACGGGATGCTGTTCGAATTTCCGTACGGGATTGCAATTCCGGCGAAAGCCCGCATGGCCAACACTTTTTTACGCGAAAGGTCCCAATGCTTGATGTATTCGAATTCGCCTTTGAGGTATTGGGAATATTCGATGTCGAAAATCGTGTTGTTCCCGTTTTGGTTCTCGAGTTGCTTCGAAAGCCTGGCGATCGCGGCAAGGAAGTTCCCCGCCGATTCCACCTTCGTCCGAAAGGTATAGAACGTATTGTCCTGAAGATCGGTTTTCGTCGTACGTGAATAACTGAAGCTCGACGCAAAGATCAGGTTGTTTTCAGTAAGCCTTTTTCGTCTTTCCTCGATGCTTCGGACGGTCCTGAACTGGTTCGGCGTAAGCGGAAACGCATCGCTGTCGCCCAAAACATCGTTAATGAAGTTGAGCGTTCCCTGTTCCGGTTCGAGGTTGTCGCCTGAAAAATATTCCGGATTCCCCGCCGCATATTGCTGGGCAATGTCGTTGAGCGCGCCGTATGAAGACGAATAGACCCGGAAATAATTCTGAGGAAAAAGATTTTTTACGTATTGGATGTTGAACAAATCAAGTCGCGCATTGTAAAAACGCTTCGGATTCCAGCTGTAGCTGAAAGCGCCCGTGAAATTTTCCTTGTCAAGCCCTATGTTTTGCTGCTTGGCATATCCCAGACTCAGCGTCGTGACCGGGATCATGTTCTTCGGGATGATCTTCTCGGTCTTTAACGGGAACACAATTCTGGGGAAACTCAGCTTCATATCGGCTCCGTATTCTGACACGTTAAAAAACGTATCGTTCGGATTCGCAAAGCTCGTGGACGAACCAATATTGCCCCGGGCCGCGATTTCCAAAGTTTCGGCTCCGTTAAAAACATTGCGTATCGTGAATGACGTCGTTCCTTGTATTCCGAAATCCTGAATGTTGGAGTGCGTGACATCAAGGCTGTATCCGAAGCTGTACTTTCGCCTCGGGATCAGGTAAATGTTGGCGATAAGCGATTTTCCGATAGAATCCCGCGGATCCACCTCATATTGTATAGACGGATAGTTGAACACGCGCAGGTTGCTCAGGTAACGCGAAGTAACGGTGGTCCGGATATCCGAAAAAAGATTGCCTTTGGAAATAAAAACGGCGTCGGTTATGGCTTTCGGACGATACTTCAGTTTATCGGACGCATACAAATTATAACCGTTATACGTTACGCTGTCGTCGATCGCGGGCTTGATCTTGCTTCCGGTCGCATCGGTATAAATGTTGACTTCGCTGATGCGGAATTGCTTGAACGGCGTCGTTTTGGTCGAATCGTTTTCGCGATAGCTGTAATCGTCGATGATCATGTTGCTGTGCGCCTTGTGTCCCGTGTCGACGGTGTCGATGTCGAATTTGACGTAATTCGCCTGGAAATGGTAAATCCCGTTGTTACGGTAAAGCGATGTGACACGCGCCTTTTCAAGATCGAAATCCGTCCCGTTGAACTGTCTGCCTGAAACCAAGGCCGTTTTATCCTTGTTGGCCTGGTAAAGCGAATCCAGCACCGGCGTCGAAATTTGCTGCGTCAGCGAATCGAGCAGGTAGGGCGAACCCGTATTGACGGTGTAGCTAACACGCGCTTTTTTGTCGGAAACCGAATCGATTCTGGAATATATTTTCGCGTTGAAAAAGCCTTTGTTGAAATAATGGCCTTTCAGACGAAGACGTGATTTACGGATAGAAGTCGTATCGACGATAATCGGTGCTTCGCCAATCCGCTTCAGCATCTGATGAAAACCGTAGTAGTAAAAGGATTTCCCCAATCGGTTGACCTGTTTTTTGGACAGGATTCTGGCAAGCCGTTCGTATTTTTCAGGCTTGTTCAGGAATTTGGCGCGATAGCTCGAATCTGGATTCGGATTCGCCAGATTGTACAGATTTAGCCGTAGCCGATAACCCAAAAGGTCGGAATTCGGCTTTTGGTGCATCAGATTTTCGAGCTCTTCGGCATTTTGCTTTTTGTCATTGACGATAAATTCGTTCTTGACCAGCAATTTCTTGCTTTTCGGAACGCGCTTTACCGAATTGCAACCCGTCAACAGTAACCCGAAAAGGACAAGAAATGTTATTTTTGCTGACAGGCTTTTCAAGAGGTAGGCTTATTTTGATTCAAAAATACAAGATTTATGGTCAGTAAAAACCAAATAAAGCGAATAACGGGGCTACATCAAAAAAAGTATCGGCAGTCGGAAGGCTTGTTTTTGGCGGAAGGCGTAAAAGTGGTGTCCGAACTTTTAAATTCCGACTTTGAACTGGAGCACCTATTCGAATCGGAACGGCTTTTTCCCGATGTTCCCGAATCCAGGAAAACCTTAGCTTCCCAGGACGATCTGCGCAAGATGAGCGCCCTGGCGACAGCGAACAACTGCCTGGCGGTTTTTAAAATCCCGGCTCCGAAACCCGTCGGGCAAACCGGGCTTATCCTCGCGCTTGACGATATACGCGATCCCGGAAATCTGGGAACGATATTGCGTCTCTGCGACTGGTTCGGCATCGGCCAGGTGATCTGCTCCAGCGAAACCGTCGATTTGTTCAACCCGAAAGTCGTTCAGGCCACGATGGGTTCGCTATCCCGCGTCAACGTTGCCTATCTCGATCTGGAAAAGTTCCTGTCGGATGCACAGCTTCCCATTTTCGGGACCTTCATGGACGGGGACACTATTTACGCCGAAAAACTTCCGCAGGACGGCATCATCGTTATGGGAAACGAAGCGAACGGAATATCTGAAAAGGTAGAAAAACTGGTTTCAAAACGGATCTCGATTCCAAGATTCGGCACCCTTCAAAAAACCGAAAGCCTGAATGTCGCAACGGCGACGGCCATAATCTTAAGTGAATTCAGGCGAAACAGTTAAACTAAATTCAGACGCCCCTTGGTCACCCTCGTTCGACATTCGACATTCGACTTTCGACTTGGATCGTTCGACATTCGACTTTCGACCTTCGACTTAACTTAATGAAAGGTAAAATTGATAAAAACCGCCCGTGTCTTCATCGACGCAACATTTCCCGTCCACGGGCTGTTCGGATCGGCATCGGGAATGATCTCGTTGTCGAGCCCGAAAACGCCGCGTACCGACGGTGAAAACTTAAAGTATTCGAAGTACAGATCGATTCCGAAACCGAGTTCGTAGTTGCTCGTCCATTGCTTCATGCGAAAACGCGCCTGGGAATTGTCGTCTTTCGATTTGAAGTTGCTCGAGAGATTGAGCGTTCTTGACACTCCTCCGACAAGATAAGGCCGTATATTGCCCGTCCGCATCGACGAAAATTTGAGCAATAGCGGGAAGTGAATGTACGTCGAACGCACTTCACGCAATGAATTCAGCTCGTCGTCTTCCGGAAATCCGGCGAAATTCAGGTCGCGCTGCGTATAGTACAAGCCTGGCTCGAAGCGAAGGTCGATATATTCGTGAAGGCGCAAATTTCCGACCAGTCCGACGTTGAACCCCGTGGTTTTATCCACCTGGATATCCTTTCCGGGCTCCTTATAATCGAACTTGAAATCGTAAATATTGAATCCAAGGAAATAACCCCAATGTACGCGCTGTTTATCGAAGTTTTCCAGATTGATTATCGGGTCGCGACCGAACATTTTGGTCGGGCTCTGACCGAAACTCTGTATGGCGAAAAGGGCAAAAACTATGGCGATGATCTTCTTCATGCTATTTTTTGAAAGCGACGTAAATGGTGGCGACCCCAAAAGTCTGAGGCAACGCCCGAACGTCTATAAACCCAATTTTACGTAAAATATTGTTCAGTTGTTCGCCGAATGGAAACACCGACATCGATTCCGACAGATATCCGTAGGCCGACCTGTCTTTCGAGAATAATTTCCCGATCGCGGGCAAAATGAAACGGTTGTAAAACTGATAGCCTTGCCTGAACGGGAATTTTGTCGGGTTGGACGATTCGAGGATGACGAAAATTCCGCCGGGGCGCAGAACCCGTAGTATTTCCGCCAGGCCTTTTTCAAGGGTTTCAAAATTGCGGACACCGAATCCGACCGTTACCGCGTCGAACGAGTTGTCTGCGAACGGCAGGTTTTCAGAATCGCCCTGTATCAGCCTGATGCGGCTGTTGAGGTTTTTATCGGATACTTTCCTGCGACCAACCTCAAGCATGCCTTCCGACAGGTCGAGCCCGACGATTTCCGTGGCCGCCGTTTCCGACATCAGGATGGCCAGATCGCCGGTTCCCGTTGCAATGTCAAGGATGTTGGACGGATTCGTATCGGATACGAGCTTCAGCACTTTTTTCCGCCATTTTATATCGATCCCAAATGAAATCACGCGGTTGAGCCCGTCGTAATTCCCTGAAATGTTGTCGAACATCTGGGTAACCTGCTCTTTTTTGCCTAGAGCCGAATTTTTATATGGGGTAACTTTTTCAGGCTGTTTCATAATCGGGGCAAAGATAGGGAAAAGTCGAACGTCGCACGTCGAAAGTCGAAAGTCGAACGACAAAGTCGAATGTCGAAAGTCGAAAGTCGAAAGTATATCCCTAAAATCAGGGATGCTTTTTTTTTCACCTTTTCACGGGATTGCGGCAGCTGTTTCCTTTACAGACCTTTACAGAAAATAATACCGATGGAAAACATGTTGTCGAGAACCTTTTTAGCCGAACTCAAATGGATTTGTCTTGCACTGACAATTTCGCTGGTTCTTGTGGACAGTCTGAATAACGGCTTTCTGACCCTGTTCTCGGGGTTGGGCGCCAAACATACGTTCTTAGGGTTAAATTTGTTTTTGGAAATTTTAGTTTTTTTTGTCCTTAGTATCTTTGTGGTATTTGGTATTAAGGGCTTTCTTGAGAAATTCTCTCAAAAATCTGCTAATGTCGTGCTCTTGCTTACGGGTTTGAGCCTCGCCGTTGCAGTATTCTTTTTAAGTTATCAGATACTGTTCCAGGATTAGCCGAAAAGCTATCGATGGCATTCCACGGTAAAAAACATCTGCGAGAGCGGGTGTTTTTTGTTTATTTCCGAACGTAGGTTTCGTAGGTGAAGTCGTAGTTGTGCCTTTCGTCTTTCGGATGATATTCGGATGATTCCATTTTCCAGTCCGCTTCAGCAAATTCAGGGAAATACGCATCCGCTTCAAGCGAGGTATGGACGCGGGTCAGTTCAATCTTATCCGCAAAGGGAAGCGCCAGGGAATAGATTTCTCCACCTCCGATCACATAAATGTCTTCCTTCTCCGGACATACTTTCAACGCTTCCGAAAAACTTCCGGTCACAATGCAATTTTCCGCTTTATAACCGGACTGGCGCGTAATGATGACATGGACGCGGTTCGGCAGCGGTTTCGGAAAACTTTCGAACGTCTTCCGTCCCATTATAATGTAATGGCCCGTCGTGAGCGCCTTGAACCGCTTGAAATCGTCGGGAAGGTGCCAGAGCAGCTGGTTGTCTTTCCCTAAAGCGTTGTTTTCGGCGGCGGCGGCTATCAGTACGATCATGTTTCGGAATTTTAGCTTAAAGATAGCAGGAACTTCCATTAACGCAAAATGACATATTCAACATTCATGGAATGAAAACGTTTTCCGGATTTGGAATCGGCAGTTTTGGCCGGATGAAATAAAGATTCGGACTTGAAATTTCGCCGGACGTGAAAAAACCGCAAATCTGGTATGCGATACGAAAGTTGTTTTGAAAACGCGTTCCTTTGCAGGACAACTCTAAAGATGAAACGATTATGCCGATTAAAAAGCAATTCACGAAAACGAAACCGGTTTGCAAAGTAACGTTTTCGGTCGTGGCGAAAGATGCCCAAGCGGTTTCGGTGGTTGGCGATTTTAATGCCTGGGACGAATTTGCAGGAAGCCTGGCCAGGCAAAAGAACGGTACTTTCAAAGGCGTTTTCGATCTGCCGAAGGATAACTCGTTCGAATTCCGTTACCTCGTCGACGGCCAGTACCAGAACGAGCCCGAGGCTGACGGTTCGCGGTACAACGACTTCGCCGGAGCCGAGAACAGTGTGATCAATACCTGAAACTTTCCTCAGTTGGGAAAAAAGAAGCCACGAAAATCATGCGCAATTAGCCTGCCTGACGTTCGTGGCCTGAAAAATTATCTTGTAAATACCGCCGCGTATTTGTCCCTGTGCGCGTAAATGAGGAACAGGTTCGTCAGTAAAAGCACGGCCGCCATACCGATCGACGACGGGTCGAGAAAAAGGTGTATCAGGACCGCATTTATCGAAATCGGCAAAATAACGAGGTTAGCCAGCGCCACGTAAAATCCGGAGACGAACATCAATCCGCAGACAAGCTCGAGCGTCTTGACGAGCGGCATAAGATACACCGTTGCCATTGCGCCGGCTCCCCAGGTCTTCATGCCCTCAGACAGCTGCTCGGGAGGAGGAGGCGGGATCAGATCGAAAAAGTACGCGATCGAAGCAAACAAAAGGATAAGGCCGGCAAGTACGCGGGCGACAATTTTAGCGATTTTCATGTTTATGTGATTGGTTAAATGTTATAAAATCGAATTTACGGTAAAATCCGACACGAATATCCGGCCGCTTCCATCAAGGAAATCACTTTGCTTTCCTCGACTATAGCAGATTCTATCCTCAAAACCTTGTCGACGTCTTCCAGGTCGAACGTGACCCCTGCATCCGGATATATGCCATGTAAGGCAAAAATCATGTTGCGTGCCGAGGCAGGATCCGGAACATTCGTCCTGAAAACTTCTATCATAAGCGGTTGCATTTGCCCGGGCTATTCGGTTGGCATGGCACTTTCGTCCATAAAAAAGTAGGACCAGATATGACCGTCGAGGTCGGCGAACCCGTACTCGTACATAAATCCATGGTCGGTGGCGGGAATTGGAGTAGTGGCACCCGCGTCGACCGCTTTCCGGACAATTGCGTCGACTGCCTCCCGGCTTTCGCAGTTAAGGGCTATAATTGATTCTATGTTTTTTGAGGTGTCGCAAATTTCTTTAGAAGTAAATCCTTTGAAAAACGGCTCGGTGAGAAGCATGACATAAATGGACGGATCTTCGACGATCATGCAGGTTGCTTTCTCATCGGTAAAATTCGGATTGAAGGCGTATCCCAATCTGGTGAAAAATTCAACCGAACGGTTCAGGTCCTTAACGGGCAGATTAACAAAAATGCTGGTTGGCATAACATTTTGATTTAAAGTTGTATGCCAAAGGTAAGTGCAATGTCAGCAGGTCGGGATGTGCGGATGCGACTTAAAAAAGGGTCTAATGCGACAGATCAGCGAGATTATATTACAATGGGCATGAGCATGCTTT